>Ga0307515_10001645_pt1 | contig 49720 bp, 46 predicted proteins | sample 17_EM_MG_FD_194513 | JGI IMG/M metagenome (GOLD analysis project Ga0307515, IMG submission 194513) | Populus trichocarpa ectomycorrhiza microbial communities from riparian zone in the Pacific Northwest, United States - 17_EM | ecosystem: Host-associated > Plants > Roots > Unclassified | place... | reverse complement strand
ACGTTCGGTTGGTTGCTTCTCAATGGGTGTGGGTTTGGGTTTGGGTTCCTCGATGACATCTCTGTAGAAGTGCTCGTTCAAGATCGCTTCATCTGCAGCATTCGGTGCTGTGTACCGCTTCCCTCCTCTGAATACCACATCTCGGGAGCGGTGAAGCCTCTTGGCCAATGGATCGTATACGAAGTACTGCTTAGTCGATATGCTGTACCCAACGAATATGCCGGGAGTGGCTCTGTAATCCAGCTTCTTTCGTTTCTCTTTCGGAACGTGGACTGAAGCCAAGCATCCGAACACACGGAGATGCTTCAACGATGGCTTCCTCCCATGCCAGGCCTCGTACAGAGTCTTACCAACCACGGAGTGTGTCGGAGTGCGGTTCTTGAGATAGACCGCCACTGAGACTGCAAATGCCCAGTACTTCTTAGAAAGTCTGGCATCGTCCAGCATGCATCGTACGCGCTCCATGATCGTGCGGTTCGCCTGTTCGACGACTCCATTAGACTGAGGTGAATAGGGCGTAGTCGTTTCCTTTATTATGCCCTCTGATTGTAGGTATTCTGCGAATTTCTTGGAGGTGTACTCACCGCCTCCATCTGTACGAAATCGCTTCACTTGCTTGCCCGACTCCATCGCTCTAAGAGCCTTCCATTCTTTGAATTTCTCAAGGGCTTCCAACTTGTACTTCAATATGTACTCGTCCGTAAGCCTCGTGGCGTCGTCGATGAAGAGCAGCATATATCGACCTCCTCTGATGGCTGTTTCCAGGGGACCGCATATGTCCGAGTGCACGAGCTGCAGAGGCTCAGTGGCACGGGAGGTCGTGGGAGTAAAGGGCTTTCGAGCTAATTTGCACTTGATGCAGCTCTCGCAATCGCAGTTGCCGGTCATTCTCGGAGCATTGGTGACGACCTTCGGCAAGATCTCCAAAGCCTTGAGACCGACGTGTGCCAGGCGGCGGTGCCATAACATTCGCTTCTCTGCATCGTGCCGAGATACATGCCCAGTCGTCTTCAGTGCCAGCAGGCAGCTGTCGTCGATATCGGTGTATTCGGTCGATTCCGGAGCTCGATCCAGAACGAATAGCCCATCGACCTGAGGTGCAGTGGCGATCAACTTGCCATGGCGATTGTAGAGGTTGAGACCGTAGTGATTCACCGGTTCGACTTTGACGTCTTTGTCCATGATCTGAGACTGTGAGATGAGGTTGAACGACCCCGGCAAATGCACCACTTCTTGGAGTATGATCGTTTCCTTCTTTCCATCTGGCAGCTGGGAAGTCAACCTAACACTTCCATATCTGGATGCAAACGATGTGACCCCATTGTATCCCTTTACCTTCTTCGTAGTCGGAGGATATTCAGTGTAGGTGATGAACCTTGATCGACGGCCGGAGATGTGAGTCGTGCATCCGCAATTGATGAACCCATCGCTGGATGAAGCATTTGAGCTAGCCACCATCCAATAGTTCTCGATCGAAGTCGTATGAGTCGAAGTAGTCTCAGTCGATGCTTCTGCTGCAGTGTCGGCAGCCTTTGGAGGATCGCCGCGTTGCTTGCTCAAGCAGTTCTCGGTGGTATGCCCTCGCCGCTGGCAATGAAAGCACTTCCGGAAATCCTTCTCTTTTCTATCGTCCTTATTATCTCTCTTATCCCTCCTTGGACTTTTGCCGCCTTTACCGGCTTTGCCATTACCACCTTTGCCACCCTTCTTTGCAAAGAGCAGAGCTTCTGGAGCGAGCCCATTTTCTCTCTTGATTGCAGCTTCCATTTCGACGAGCTTGGTGACGATCTCATCGGGCGTGGCGGTCATCGTGGCATTTTTGTCCATCATGAGCTCCAGGAAGACTTTCCACTTGTCGTTCCTTGGGATCCCACGAAGGAGGTAGAAGATGTGTTCCTGCTCACTCATCTTGGCGATTGTCTTTGGATTCACATCGGTGTCGGCAGTGTCAGTGGTCGTTGGCCCAGCGCAGAGATTGTAATCCTTGACTTTCCGATCGATCCGCGATGCGTAATTGTCGACATCTCCGCAGTCCTGTAGCTCGATGCTCCAAAGGTCTTCCCTAATCTCGAAGATGTTGAGCTTCAGCTTTGACTTGTAGGCTGATGCTAGCTTTTCCCAAAGCGTCTTCGCATCGTTGACGACCGTATATTCCGCTTGTATCCTCGGCTCCATGCCGAGCAGGATAGTCGATCTGGCAACACCATGGCGATTCATCCAGTCTTTGAAATCGGGCTTCTCTGTAGCGATCGCGTTTGCTGCTGGCTCTTCCGGCTTGTCGTCGTATCCTTTGATGATACCATACACTTGCTTCTGCTCGAGAAGTAGGGCCATCTCGGTTGCTCATTGTGCATAGTTCGTGCCATTGAACTTGGTGATGGTGATCATAGTTGAACTCATCCTGCACGATCTCATATCGCAATCATCAGTTATAGTAGTCTCTCGGACTCTACGGGAGATGTCCAGCAGCCGCCGTCAGAAACATGGCGGAATGCGGGGTAATCGCTTAGCTTGTGGAGACACTTCTCCGTGACGATGACTTCCACTCGACAAACCAAAGTGGAAGTGTTTATCGTCGGTTCCCTTTTACACGTAAGGGCTCATAACCTGTTGTACGGTGGCGTGCGCTCGAGTAGTCGAGTGTGTGCGGGCGTATGTGAAGGTGTGTCTATTGAATCGTGTAACGAGACATGTCGCATCGACATAAGGTCGATCGATGACTAATGGTGCTAACTACAAAAGAGGCAAGTTACATCATAGTCCTTGGCATAGTGATATCCGTACTTCCAATCAGCTCAACACAAAATGCCAGCGATGATATCGCTACCACCTCCTCAAAATGAGTGTCAATTGAACGTCAATGATTTTTGGTCTCACATCTTGGATCATCGAAAGGCTGTGCAATGGCATTGACACATAATCACAGTATTGGCTGCCCTTATGGGCAAAAATGCTAGGGATGATTTCGCTTCCACCTACTAAAAATGAGCGTCAATGGAGCGTCAACGGCTTTTGTGGGGGCTCAGTAAACTACACAGGAATGAACTGCATTGCATTTTTCATAAATTGAGTATTTGATAGTTGGTCTTATCAATAGGTCTGATTATACAACTGGACAAATACGCATGCAATGTCTCACAGGTCTTACTTTTGTCTTGCTCATAGCTCCAGAGTCAATATTCAAGAACCAGCTTTCTACTTGACTACAAGTTAACTTTTGACAGGCTCTCAGGTTGAATTATGCAGCAATCAAATTCCTACCACGATATCTGATTCAACACCTTTAAATACCATGTTGCTAGAGGTTATGATATCATCCTAAAATGCATGTGCCTTTATTCATGATTTGACCGACCTTACTTTACAAATCATATTTGATGCTTGGTCGGCTTCTATGAATCTGGGCTCAAGGTGTTCTATTGCTTCAAATCATTCTATTCATGCTCCTTCTTGGCATTTCTTTTTGCACTGTGGTATTAAGGAGACTGGGAGCCCTGGTATCATATGTATCATTGGTCATCAAGTTGTTCATCATCCATGAGATCATGCGACCAGCACACTGGGGAAACACTTGCTGTCAATAGTGCTCAACACAAATTAAAATGAATTAACAAGTTCAACGGATGGTGACAATTTTTTGGCCAAACTGAAGAGACAAGGAAGTTGAAGAATTATAATAGTAAGTTCGCAAAGGAAATTCGTATTCAACATTCAGGTTTTATGTATATTAACTGAATTCACTGACAAAACGCTCCAAACTGGCTGCTAAGGACATTATAGCTTCCGAATTTCATCAAGACACCTAGAATTGCCACGTCATGTTTGTATTTGTTTTGGCTCCCATTCCACAGAATGCTATATCAAACCTACAACGATGACGGTCATAAGATGAATTACAACAAAAGAGTGTGCTACCGAGTGATGGCAACAGGTAGTTTTAGCAACGGATCCGGGTAATCTGCCATGGGTCCAGGTTTAGACTGGAAACAAGGTTTAGTTTGGTTCATGACCCGTCCAAAAACATGACCTGCTGCATCTTGGCAGTCCAAACCCAGCCCCGTACCTGTCTACGTGCTGGTTATCCAGGGTTCGCGTAGACCCATTGGTTCCAATCTGCGGTTCTTGTTTTGGGTTTTTCAATTCATCGTCACATTCAGATATCCTACTGTCAAGTGCAAAACATTAACTCTGGTATATTATTGTCTTGGTTTGTGGCATTGGCTGCCTTTATGATCAAAACAAGCAGAGACACGCTCCCTGCTACATCCTGACATTGAGTCTGCATAATTTTTCCTCTTGCACCATGAGTAAGATTAGAAGTGCAGGACAGCCACATTGACAGTTACAGCAGTCATTAAGCCGCAAATGGATCAGGTTGCACCTGCTACTGTGCTGACAATATTTGAAGGGTTGATGGAGATACTTGAAAGTGTCGGCAGAAAATCGCAATGCTGCGAGACACTTCACGAGCAGAAACTAGCCATATGAGATTGGCATTTGGGACACCAGAGTCTCACATATTCATATCGTCTCTCACGCTGGACATGGTGCCCAATTCCTCACTGATCAACAAATCGATGCCTGTTCAACCCGTAAGCTTTTACCTCTGCATATAGCCTCCCCAGCTACTTACCAGACAGGAATTCGATTCAGATGAAGAAATTGTAATGGCTCGTTTATCATCTGTAGACTAGCTGGGCGAAATGTCATTACTGACGACCGATCTCCATGGAAAGTAATGTGTGTACCTATTTTGCTATGTGTCAGCATTTTTTTGATTTCGGTGACCAGATTGTGAGACATGATAATTCGTCTGTGCATGTGCAAGAGTTATATGGGCCATACTAAAGTTCTACACTCCAAACCGTGGTGATTAAAGATTGACCTACGTGATATCATCCTGCCTCTCACGGATAAGTGAGAACGCGCAATCTATATTGGAACCAAATTTACTAACAAAATTTGAGTCAGTGATGGCATACGGGTCATAGAAGGAGCAGTCAATGCGCAAGGCAAATCTGTAAGAATGACAACCATCATGTTGCATTCATGCATACATCAAACAACATCACTGTGCACTCAGACCTGGTGCACATTGTCAACATTTTGAAAATCACTTATGGTCGGTCATGGATATCAAGGAGAAGGAACCGGATGAGGACAAATTAGGAAGTTGGGCTATATTAATGAATAATTAGTGTATGGATCTACATGCGGTAAATTGCCAGCTGAAAGTGCTGGAATCTGACAGCAATAGGTTATCCATCTCTCAGAGAACATGTGTATCAGTGGATCAGAAATTGAGAGACCACAAAGCTTTTGGATGCAATTGAGTATTCATACATATGATTCATTGGCTGTCAACAATGACTATATGATTATTGGTACAAAATTATTGACCACATAACAACAGTTAAGACATGTTGATGGTGAGCGTCCACAGAGTGTCAACGATTTTAGGTCTTGTAAGTGAGGTAATTGGAGACTGATTTGCTTGCTGTTATGCATAACAAGCATATTGGCAGCCGCTATAGGGAAAAGAGAATGTGACACGGTAACAGCCCAATTCTGACACTGAGCATCAACAGAGCGTGAACAATCTTTGGACTTGTAAGTAAGTTATTTGGGATGCGAATTGCTTGCTGTTATCCACAATCAACGTATTGGCAGCCTGTAGTGGCAAAAACGAAAGCGACACGGCAACAGCCCCGTTCTGAAAACAAGAGTCCACGCAGCATCAACTATTTTTGGTCTTGTAAGTAAGTTAATTGGGAAGCGATTTGCTCGCTGTTATCCATAATCAATGTACTGGAAGCCTCCATAGTCAAAAGAGAAAGCGACACAGTAACCTCCCCATTCTGACAATGAGTGTCAATGATATTTGGTCTTGTAAGTAAGTCAATTGGGAAGCAATTTGCACGCTATTATCCATAATCAACTTATTGGCAGCCTTTATAGGCAAAAGAGAAAGCGACATGGTCACAGCCCCATTCTGGAGAGGAGCTTCAACGGAGAGTCAACGGAGCATCAATGGAGCATCAACGCTCTTTGGTGTTACATCTTGTATGATCCAAGGGCTGTGCTATGACATGTACCCATGATGAAAGTAATGGCTGCCTTTCTGGACAATATGGTGAGTGTCAATGTCACTACCTCCTGAAAATGAGTGTCAACAGGGAGTCAACAGAGCGTCAACGATGTTAGATGTTTCAGCTTGTACAATCCAACGGCTGTGCTACTGCATTTACCAATAATCAATGTATTGGCTGCCTTTATAGGCACTATGGTTAATGTCTATGTCACTACACCTAAAAATGAGCGTCCACTGAGCGTCAACAGAGCGTCAACAGAGCATCAACAATTTTGGGTGTTGCATCTTGTATAGTTCAAGGGCTGTGCTATGGGGTTTACCACTAATCAAAGTATTGGTCGCCTCTTAGGGAAATATGGTTAGTGTCGATGTCACTACACCTAAAAATGAGCGTCAACAGAGCGGCAACAGAGCATCAACGATGTTGTGTGTTGCATCTTGTACAATCCAAGGGCTGTGCTATGGCATTTACCCATAATCGAAGTATTGCCACCTTTATAGGCACTATTGTTAGTGTCCATGTCACCACACCTAGAAATGAGCGTCAATAGAGCATCAACATACCATCAATGAAGCGTCACCGATTTTGGGTGTTGCATCATGTATAATCCACGGGCTGTGCTACGGCATTTATGCATAATCGAAGTATTGGCCGCCTTTATGCGCATATGATTAGTGTCGATGTCGCTACTCCTCACAATGAGTGTCAACAGACTGTCAACAGAGCGTCAATAGAGTGTCAACAGAGCATCAACAGAGTGTCAACAATTTTGAGGGTTGAATTTTGTATAATCCAAGGACTGTGCTATGGGTTTTACCCATGATCAAAGTATTGGTCACTGTTATGGGAAATGTGGTTGATGTCGATGTTGCTTCATCGAAATATGAGTGTCAACAGAGCATTAACAGAGCGTCAACGATTTTGGGTGTTGCATCTGGTATAATCCAAGGGTTGTGCTACGGCATTTACCCATAATTAAAGTTTGGCCACCTTTATATGCAATATAGTCAGTGTCAATGTCGCTACCACCTGAAACTGATCCTCAACAGAGCATCAAGGATTTTTGGTAATGTAAGTAAGGTAATTCGAAAGGGATATGCTTGCTGTTATGTGTGACCAATGCATTGGCAGCCTGTATCAACAAAAGAGCAAGCGACACAGTCACTGCCCCAGTCTGAAAATGAGCCTCAATGGTGCCTCAACAATTGTTTGGTCTTGTAAAGAAGGTAGTTGGTGAGTGATTTGCTCGCTGTAATCCATAACCAACGTATTGGCAGCCATTATAGGCAAAAGAGACAGGGACACGGTCACTACCCGAATATGAAAATGACCGTCAACCTTGCATCAATTTAGTGTCATCAATTTCCGGTCATGCATAGTGGGTAATGAAGGCATCACATTGATATTTGCGCTCATGATAGAACTATTGACCTCCTTCATGCTCAAAAATAGAATATATTGAAGGAACAACATGAATTCAAATATTATCGATACCACAACCTGCAAAATATGACAATTTGCTTCCTGGATGTGGTTTAATCAATTTGATCGTGAACTATTATCAAATCGGAAAGGCAAGAGCATTATATGTATTTACACATAGACCTGCTGGACAACCTGCTGACCACCCGCCCAATGGAGGCGGGTAGGGAGATGTCTCTTTGACCGTACCCAAATCGACAGTTCGTGTCAATGGAGGTCTAGGACCGCCATGTTGGCGCCAGGTCTGTTCCGACCGGGACCCAGACCCCAACCGATGGTCCCGGACCATTCCTAACACTAGCAATGGGTTGTGGTGAGCCGCCAGCAGTCGGGGTGTGGACCAGAGTAACGGTTCCATTTGCTTCCAGACCTGGGCAAAAACCCAACCAGCGTTGTCTTGGCGTGGTTGTTTCCCGCACCGGACCAAGAACGGTGGGATTTTGGCCTGGTTGGAAATGGACAACCAGTCCAACTTTACTGTTTCTTCACCATTGGCTGCCATTAACTTATTGAGGTCTGATGGTATCATGACATGATGAATACACAGATTGTGCAGGTTTACGAGCTCTTTCATCTCGAGCATTCTGATTTGCGATCTGACTGATAATTGTTGGGTGGCTGTATAATAAGGGCAAATGTTAAGCGAAATTTCCAGGTTTTCGATGGCGACTCCATGGATATTGGTCGGACCACACATCTGAAAGTGGAGAAGGAACAACAACCCAAAATGCACATTCAACGTATTGATCATATCACGATATGATCAGAACTCAAATACTTAATTTGAGCCGAAGTTGTGAGGTCGAAATGCTGGATTTTGGGTTGTAAAGCCAGCCCAATGGCAATGGTCCGGGAGTTTTGGTGTTGAAACATGTTACAACGGTTCAGTTCCGGTCCCAACCCCAACCCGGAAGCATTCTAGATGGTTGGAACTGTTGCTTACGCTAGTGTTACCGTCCGCCAGCACCCTTAGCATCATTTGCCACAGGGAATACTCACTGACAGTGGATGCAATTAAGCAACAATTGCCATCAAGAAATGAATCTAGTTTAGCTTGACAAGTGTGAACATCAATGAACCACTCAGCAACAACATCAGTCATTGCTGACCATATGGATTGAAAATAGGCATTGGGAGAAGTACAACTCGTTGTCGATGAGGTTGATAGGCTATTACTCTCCTAGTTTCAGACCATAATAAGGTTGATTGGTCAAGGGTCAACATACTGAAGCAAGGCTAGCCGTACATTTGATGGAAGTTCTAGATGGATTTGAACATACAAATGTCAGTGTACTTAGATTGACGACTGATAATGCCTCCTCGAACCACCCAATGACTCGGGAACTATGAACAACTCTTTAGGCCTCCGGAATCGAGTGGCCTGCATTGAGCAACCTCATACCATGCATCGCGCATGTCATTGAGCATGCTGTAGGTGCATTCATGAGCTGTCTCAGAGGAAAAGCCTGCACCAAGTCTTGGGAAGCCCATCCATGAGCATGATCAGAAATTTAGAGAGAATGAAAGCATGAACATTTCGAAGAGTCAAAGAATTCGAAATGAGGGCAAAGATACAATCAACAAGGTGTTAGCCATGCGACCTGCTTTAGCAAAGATAATTGAGAAAGTACATATCTCAAGACAGTTTGAAAGTCCAGAGACTGACCTTCATATAGCTGCAAGTGCTTATAGTATTGATTACGATGACACCGGGTCGTCGAAATGAGTGCATTAACTTCCCAAATGGGAATGTACGAATTGCAGTATTATCTATTATGGATGTGACAATATGGCGGTATTTGATAATGGAGTTGCTTGGGCGAGCCAACAGATTACGAGAGTTCTCTTTCGACAGGCTCCAGAATCCAAAATCCAGTCATTACCGGCTATTAGTTACAACACAGGTTGAACTTACCATCGTCAAATACGTCCTGGAAGTTTAAGGCGATTCCGCTACTGGTCCCTGTGGATGTCGAAACAGCATGCGGTTACTCGACATCAAATTATCAATGTCTAGAATGACATGTTCGATCAGCTGGATCATGATATGTAACCTTCAGCTACCAAGAAGACTCAATGGAAAGAAGACTTATACTTCGCCAAGAATTTTGCATGACAGAAGCTATCCAAATATTATGCTAAAGTTACTGCAATGATGGGTATGCTTCTGTCCTCAGTACACATCCTTAATCCTTTCGGGAAGTTGTGATCGTTCAGGAGAAGGGACAACAGAATCAATATTCACTCTGAGGACGACACTTCATATACTACCCAAGACCAAGAGGTGGTTCTGAAGTGCATGGAGAATGTATACTGTGCCAAACACAGGTGTTTACCTGTCATTGAATGCGAAAGCATACGGAGCAACAATCTCTTCCCCTCCACAATGGCTTCTGGATCTGGTGAATCTTCTTCTGCTCCATACGATTTGGCCAGCGATGATGAAAGATACTGAATGCCCAAAAATGTAGCTGAAATGACTCCAGGACGAACCAATTGCGCAGCATGCTGATTGACAGCCGCCAGGCTCTATTAGAAATTCTCCGTCTGGATTACCAAACAACTAAAGGAACGTGATTCCAAATCTTGATGATTACAACTGCGACCTGATCGAGATTAGCAGTACATTTTGGATACCGGATGTCACCGACTGGTGTTGAAAACAAGAGGAAACACACTCAAAGTATGCTGATCTCTCCAATGTGGCACAAGACATATTCTCTGTCATACCACATGGTGTTGGAGTGGAGGCCACTCTTTCTCTTAGGAAAGTTCTTATCGGCTGAAGGCAGGCAAAAACCACAGGCAAGACCCTTTGCGAAGAAGTTGTCGTCAGGCAGTTTGCAAGAGCCAATACGGAGATATGGGAAGGCGATGAACCAGCATTGAATATGACGAAAACTGAAAATGACTTGGAAATGAAGAGAGAGGCGGAGGAATGAAATTTGCACACAATGGCAAAGGTCCACGCCTTTGTGGAGATGTGGCAGGGCATCCTATACCTACATGTTACACAGAAAGAATCTCGGGCTCAAAACAACAAATGACGGCCACAGGATCCATTTCAGATACTGCGGAGATGGTCCAACCATCCTGGTCACACTGTCAACATGATGGTGTTGATGCATTTGAACTGTCAGAAAAATCACCTTTGTGACCAGCTTTATCTTCAAAGGACCTCCCTGAAGGTCGCCCTCCAGTATTGAATGTCCCCTGAATAAAGAGAATCGACCATCATCCAGCTGAAAGTCATGAGGATAGTGCACCTGAAAGCAATTGGGACACCGAAAATTGGCATGAGGGCAATGGTGACTTGGATTATCCGAATGACAGTGAAGACGACTGGGAGGTAGATTATGAATCCGATATTGAGCTGGACAATTCTATTGATGATTGGGGAATCACAGAGCAGCTGCATGTGAGTGCCACACATGATGTTGCTGGATTGATTTGGCCAGCACCGAGATCAAATCAAATCGCTGAAAAGCGGTTGATGATGGTCAATGCAATGGAATCGAGGAGGAATACGGGAAACAAGAACCCGGAGGACAGAATGCATCATCATATTTTCACCAGGTTCATTGTGTTGCATGACCGAGAACTGTGTCTGGAGAAATATTATTGAAGTCAAGTGAGCAGTGACAGGTAAATTTTTGGTGCTGAATAGTAGTTTCGTGGGTGGGATGAATCATCGAGTGAGCCATACACATTTTCATTGAATGAGTGCGACCAGTGCAAGAATGTCACGGGGCGTGGCTGTGCCACAGGGCATGGCTGTGCCACAGGGCATGGCTGTGCCACAGGGCATGGCTGTGCCACAGGGCATGGCTGTGCCACAGGGCGGATTCTCAATCAGTCAGAACAGCAAACAGTAATATCCAATCATCATGAATACAATTATCGATGGGAGCAGATTGTGCATGGACATTACATTAAAATAAGCATCAAAGGAACGTCAACGATGTTTGGTTTTGAAAGTAAGGTAATCGAACAGCGATTTGGTCACTGTTATGCGTAGCCAAAGTAATGGCCGCCGTTAGAGGCAGAAGAGATGGCGCCACAGTAACTGCCCCATTCTGAAACTGCGCTTCAACGGAGAGTCAAGAATTTTCGCGTAGCGATAAGGGTAATCTAATTGTTGATTGCTTGCAGACATTGATAAATTAGGTATTGGCCCTGTTTAGAGGCAAAAACAAAAGTGACACGCTCCCTGCTCTATCCTGAAAATGAGTGACAAGTGAGCATCAAGGGAGTATCAAGAGAGTGCCAAGGGAGTGTCAAGGGAGTGTCAAGAGAGCATCAAGGGAGTGTCAACAATTTTTGATATTGCGTCTTGGGAAGTGTAAGTGTCACTTAGTGGTAACAATTCAGATACGAAGTAATGCCAGCTTTTTCAGGTAAAACCGTGATTGACATCTATGTTACCCTATCCTGAGAAGGAGTTTCAGGGAGCGTCAACAAGTCTTAGTCTTGCATCTCGAGTCATCAAGGCATCGCGTGGATACCTGGGCTCATAACAGAACTATCGACCGCCTTTATACGCAAAAATATAACATATAAATGGAGAAACATGGATTCCAAAATAATCGATATCGGAAACTGCAAAACATGCAAAACAAAAATACTAGATATTGAATAAGTGATTTCGATGAGGTACTATTATCAAACAGCCAAAACAAGAGCATTATATGAATCTACAGATGGACTCACTGGACAACTCACTGACAACCCACCCAATTCAGCGAGGTTGGCAAAGTTCCATTGAACTGTACTGGAATTACCGCTTCAGGTATCTTGATGACCTGCACAGCCAATTCGACAACAGTCATCAGCAAAAAAAATATCCATCTGGGCGGAATGGCTCTGTCAGAGCTGACACTGTCCGTCGGAGCCATCAGAGACATCCCGGTGGCGGCATACCCCGGGCCCAGTGCACATACAGTGAGTCACATTGCATATCGCCCTCACATCGCGGTTTTACTGTTTCTTGTGGCTCTGTCGGTCTCCTACAGTACATGAACACTCTGGCGTTGTGGCCAACTGTGACCATACGTCGGAATGGGTTCATTGGGTATGCGCTTGGATCGGGATTGCAATGCGATGGGTGACGCTGCGAAAACCTCACCTTGTGTTCCTTCTACCTGCGCTCAAAATTCAATTCTCTCTGTACTAATTATACACATCATTCCAAGTTGCCAGATCTATGTGGCTATTGACAATCCATCACTCGTTCCGTCCATCTCCTGTCTTACTACTAGTAGCTATCTCTGGAATTACGTGCACACAGCCGATGATGTTTCCCAGGCTGGAAACTTGCAAAGCAACGGCTACCGGTGTCTTTCTCACTTGTACACATTTCCAGACGGGATCCAAGTTACCTGAGTTTTCTGGTACTGTGGTTAGCGCCAGAGCTAACCAGTACTCAACAAAAGCTCCAACCGTGTTCAGGAGTTGATATTTAATAGTCATTGCAGTTGCCACGGGAAACGACCATTCAGCGCACCATTACACCCTCAGGGGCGTTGCTTTACCAACACCCAGTCGTTCCATCGGTCCCTTCAGCGCCAGCTATGGCTTCTTGGGCATCGACAAATCTGAGAAATGCATTCACTTTCTAAACCGTCAACTTGAACCTTAATACCATGGAAAATACAGAGCTCCATTGCGTGCAGTTGTTGATCCGATATAGTGGTCTTGTTATGACTCTTATGCTTGAGAAAGTGCCCCGTGCAGTTGTATATTGCCACGTGGTGTGTTACCTCTTGGGTATTGTCGAATAATGCCCTGAAGTGATTGATCATAGCGTCAGGATGCTTTCCATGACGGCGGGTTTGGGGTCCCATGAATTCAGGCTGCGCATATGACTGGGAGCTCAGGAAGGCAGCCAAATTGGAACCGAAAGGGAGGACTTTGCAGGTGGCTGCGCTGTTCTCTCGATGGTGAGCGAGGGCTTGGAGAGTGAGATCTCTGATTTTGAATCAGAGAATGCGACGCTGAAAGGTGTTCACTTGCGGCAACTAGTTGAGATTGTATTTCGAGGTGTTCCAACTGTCTTTGAGGTGTGTTTTATGTGCTTGTTCATGCCACTCGGCAGAACACAGTTGCAAGGCTCTGTATCGACGAATCTGTTGGACACAGTGAGAAATCAACTTGATCTTCGGCAAGTTGAAGTTGGCATCTATCTCCTTGGAAACATCTATCTCGTGGCTGATATATTCCCACCAGGCGTTCATTTCACGCCACTTCTTGGATGGCGAACAAGTTTCAGCATTTCTATCCTCGTCTACCATTCTCTACTTCAGGAGTTCTACTCTCAGGGCTTTGTCTTTGGCCGTCGCCTCTTTGCCGGCTCGCCCGAGTCAGGAAACATCTTTGAAGGTGCGAAAACGATGCAAGGCGTCTTCCATGTAGCTCAATGTTGCCTCATCGTGAGATTTATATTGAGCATACAGATATATGTCCAACAATGCCTGTGTGCACTAAATTGCGCGATCAAATATTGGACGCTGAGTGGGGCTTCCTCACTGTAGAGACTGGGTTACAACTCCAAGTAGGTACCGGCTTATTTCCTTCATTTCCTTCCCATTCCATTGTGAAACTTCCTCATATTACTTAGTTTTTGGTGTGAGGATGTGGTAAACAGGCATGGATAACCATATTGCATTGTACTTGTCGAGCCGTTCCTCTGTCTTCATAAAGTGAAAAATCCACTTCTGGGGGTGGTCAAGCAGGCCGATCTGCATTGTAAAGAGTAGGTCAGGCGTTGGGAGGTCACTCACGATACAGGGATTAAGTCGAAACACGTTGAATCCTTGGTCAACACGGCGCGACGAGAGCTCGGCATCGGCTGCCTTGGTGTTGGCATTGCAGAGCATTCGATATATGTTCTGAGCCTGCAGGGGGTGTTGCTTGTCTGGAGGGACATAATCTCCAAGTTCGTTCTTTGGACAGTCACACCAAAAACAGACATGCTGCTCGAGATGATGTAGGTCAATATACTGACGGCAATCTGCAAGCCATGCTGCTGAACCCGGTTTGCAATGCATGAAGCTGCCATCAGCACAGAGAACGTTGTAATACCTGCTCTCGGCGCGGGGATGTTGTTTAAAGGTGAGTTGTTGGAGTACTCACCTGAGTACCTTGTTCAGCACCTGTCGGTGTGTTTACTGTTGCTCATCCAGCCGCTTTAGAGGAATTTCATGGTTCTTGATCGGTATAGGCAGGACAGCAACCATTACAACAGTGTGCGTTGAGGGCATCTGGCGGATCTTCGAAGATAGATTGCCAATCGTCATTTATCCAGGCCACTCTGTCTTGTCACCAGCAAAATTCGAGAGTTGTGTTCCGTCAGACATGATGATCATGGGAACCAGTGTATCCCCCACTCTGAGCATTGACTCAACATCAGTTAGCACGGCAGCATCCTAGGATATCTCTCCTTATCTTTGTCACCCACCACCATTCCGCGGTATGCCTTGCTGTATAAATGTGTTTCGGTGGCGTGTTGCAGTTGAAGCAACGCTGAGGGGCGTAAATACGATGCTCAGCGTAGGCTGGCTGCCTCATCAACCATCTCATGCTTTTGATGATGTCTCGACCCCAGAATTTGATGGGGCGTTGGTGATTGTCATTCCATCTCAGATTCTCAAGAGTGTGCAGTTCCACTCCACAAGTGCCTAATCAGCTGGCATGCTAGCTATGAGCTTCTTGACGCCATCCCCGTTTTAGAAGCTTGGGAAACCCAGAGCGGTGTTCCCTTCCTTCAGCACATTGTCATTGTACGTCTTCATGCCCTTCTTCTTGATCCCACACTGGATATATTTGTACTCTTCCCGCGTCGCTAATGGGTAGTAGGGAATGTTTCGTAGGTTGGTCTCACGGCGACCCTGAGTGTCACGTTCCCGTCGCTCAGCAATGCTATCGAGTGGCGGAACACTGGCATCGGGGTATGTTGCTGTCCACGGCGGAGTAGGTGGAGGTGGTTGAGACTCAGAGTCTGCGACATTTTCAAGGTGTTTGAGGTTGCGAAACGCGTCCAAGTCTTCGATTGAATCTTTGAAAGCGTTGAATTGCCGACACTGAGCGGATTCAACCTGTTGGGGCCCACTGCGAATTGTCAGATTCTGCTGGGGTGCAACTTGAAGGTGTTCAGGATGGTGTAATTTGATATGATTAAGTCGCCAGCTGTCTGAGGTGGATTTCGTTTGGCATGAATATTTGGGGCAACGGGAATGGGTCTCCAGTGCCATTGTCTACGACACGCGAGTAGTGGAGTATTCACGGTAGAAAAGGACGAAAGTTGGTGCTGGGCCTGAGTAGTCTGGTGTGGGTATAAGCTCAGCTAACTTGAGAGATTTATTGAGCCTCAACACCATCACAAAGAGGTTCCTTACATGGCAGGAGTTGCAAAAATACTGCATGTGCGATGTCCCATGATACTATGAATAATATAAAAAATAAACCCTGAGCAATCCTACAACCTCGCAACGCGTGTAATAATCAATGCCCCAGACAAATCGATTAGAACCAAGGAAATGAATAAACCCACAACCCCTAACCCAGATGAGCCGGAATACAAATAACACTAAGGAAACAAACCACCTCCATGCGTGCCTTACTCAGTGTCTGCGATGAATCGATTACCGCAATCGACACTTACAACACAAGAACCTGACTCTAACCCGAATAGAAGCCTCCTCTGAAATGCGAGGACTAGTTTATGCCTTGTGTACCGAGTGATCCGGGCGCGCCTCCGGGAGAGGGACATCGTGGATAGGGAAATCGAGCAGTGGGACATCGGCGCAAGAGATATCAGGGAGACTGTCGACACATGCCGATTCGCCAAGTAGCTGCTGATCTACATTGACATCAGACGTGTTACCAGCTGCCTCCGCGTCTCGCAAGGTGGGCGCCGATGGGCAAGGTTTTTGTGCAGTCACAAGCCCAGAAAACTCCAGCCCATTGAGGGGTTCAATCACCGGGGTTTGTGGTCATGGGTGAGGCACCGGTGGTTGTGGCCGTGGGGCAGGGGCCAGAGTTTGTGGCCGTGGGGTATACTTGCGCATCTCTTGGCCTTGCTTAGGTAGCACGTTGGCTGATTGTCTACAATGGTATCCACATCGTCAGCCGGTGTATTCACCATCTCTCCCTGGCCAATCGTCCAATGTTCCTTGCCATCATCCTCATCCTCATCCTTATCCTCATCCACTTCCTCCACTTCCTCATCATCATTCTCCTCTTCATTGTCCTCCTCTTCATTGTCACCGTCCCTTTCCATATCCACATCACCATCCAAATTAACGCCGCCCGGTGCGTCCACATCATCTTCCATGTGCATATCCACATCAGAATCATGTTCTGAGTCATATTCCCCGTCCAACTCCTCGGTAGAGTCCGTATCATCATCCCAGGATATTGACACCGGGGGCAATGCTTCCGGCGTTAAGTTTACCCGCTCTGGTTGGCCCTTGAAGTCCCATTCCCCTTGCTTCCTGTAGTCTTTCCACTGCTCTGCGAGCTTTCACTCCTTGGGGTTTGTGTAACAACACCTTTCCCTTGCGGGTTCCCATTACTGTTCCCGTTCCTGCTGCCATTCCCGTTCCTGTCCCCGTTCCCATTCCCCTTCGTGTTCCCGTTCCCGTTCCCATTCCCGTTCCCGTTCCTGTACCCGTTCCCTTTTCTCTTCCTGTTCCCGTTCCCATTTCTGTTCGCGGTCCCGGCGCCATTCCCGTGTGTCGTCCCGTTGCCGGGCCGGTTCCCGTTTCCTGTCACGGTATCATTCCCGTTCCCGTTCCATTTCCAGGTTCCGTTCCAATTCCGATTCCTGCTTCCATTCCTGTTCCCATTCCCTTTCTCTGTAGCCTTCCACTTCCCCTTCCCGTCGTCAGTCGCCTTCTGTCTCCCCTTCGCATCCTTCGCTCCCTTCCTTTTCCCGGGTTCGTTGTTCACCGCCCTGCGTATCCTTCTCACCCTCGCCATCATCATTGTCATTGCCATTGCCAGGACGGCTCCATCCACCGCTCGGTGCTCTGGGATCCGCCCACGTTTCATCATCATCAGCCTTGTCGATTATCTCATCCCAATTCAGTTGTCTCACGGCCAGGAATTACCCTCGCTTGAAGTGCCGGCAGCTTGGAGGCTCAATCTTTGCCCTGAGATCATCGCTACTGTACCAAGAGAAAAGCTCGCCAGTGCGTTTAACCTGCCCCGAGCAGGATATCTGCGGATTGGAGCGATTGGCTTGATCCCCGAAGGCACGGGGATTGTCCTACCACCAATTGTCCACTTGGTCATGGGTTTTTTTAAACATTTACCCCAAATATGAGCGGAAGGCAGCCCACCACTCCCGAAATGATGAACTCCTGCTCCTGCGGTGCGGCCACAGCAGCTGGAATTGTGAGAAGTGGCGAGTTGTGACTGGATCAGGACAGATTATATCATAAAAGACGCCACATGCCCTGTCATCCTGGACACCGCGAACATTGTCTATCCATATGAGTCCACAGATGTGTTCCGAGATGAATCCTTTTATACAGGCCCAATCCAACGACAGGTGTCTATTAATCACTGATGATGGTATCATCGCCCTAACCTTCCCCTTTGCTCTGCCGCTGCCCTTAGGTGCCATCGCTGTGAGTTCAAAATACATCTCCATCTGGAGCGTTAGCATTATGATACAGTTGGATGTGGCGCAAGGAGGCCGAGAGGGAAGCAAAGTCGGGTACGTTATCGGGTGTGTTTAGGAACGAGAGGGGTTGTTTCATGCAAATCACCTGATGTCCAGATAGTTAAGGATGGTGGCAGTGTGTATAATATGGGAGGAGAAGAGAACGGAGGTGTAGGTGGGAAGAAGGGATATATATACTTGAGTTTGGGCGACTTCTTGGTTCAACTTGTGAGATATGATACTTTTGATTCATATCCTGGGTTTTGTTGGTTAACAAACACAAAACGGCCCAGCCTTCATCATGCACAGCCACCAGGCACCTCATGACCGACAAGCCTCGAGTTGAGATTCAGTACTCGTGGTGAGGACAGTATACAATGCCGCGCGGTGCTTTTGCATCACGTACCACTTTTACCGCTCAGATCTCGTGCATCTCAGAGCAAACAGAGTAGTTCCCAGGTTGTGCCAACTGTGCGACCATCCAACACGGCTACCAACATGCCTAGCGGTGGAAAACGCACACACAACTGCTTTCATAGAATAGAGAATACATCATTTTTCGCATTGCAATGCTTCTAGCTCTGCCAAAGGGGGATTTCCACCGGGAAGCTGAAGATACACACAATCGATGGTTCGAAGTATTGTGCCAAGACCCAGTGCAATATCATGATAATCGTGCCAAGAAGGCATACACCCCGGTCAAGCGGTGCCACTAGACATTCAGACGTTGCTGTAACGGTGAATATCAATGCTGAGTGTAATCTGAGTTGAATCTGCTGGCAGTGAACCCCATAATTGAATGCTTGTTAAGGGTTCGCGTCCCCGAGTATCGTCATGGGTGATCGTGATTTAGAGTCTAGCACCGTATACACTGCACCTCCCTTTTTCTGTCGAATCCCTCCCTTGTCGCTCAAATTGGAGTCTACCTCGCCGGCCATTGCATATGCATGCAGAGGAAATCAGACCTGCATTCTGAACATTGAACTTCAATATCGGACTTTGCCTGCCCAAATCTCTCACCTTGACATGACTGAGGTCGTAGCAATTGTTCCGAAATTAAACAGCGTACGCCTCCAGGGAATGCTCATCTTCCCCGTGCTGAAAGACTGTTGTCCGCACCGGTTGGCGAGAGGGATACCTCACAACGAGGGAGTTCCGTAGCCTCTACAATCGATGGTCAGAACTCTGCCCCCTCATGTTCGCTGAACAATTCTGGCGTGGCAGATATCACTAACCACATGACTTCCACCCCGTCTGCTACACAGCGATGGTCAATAAATACTCTAACTGCAACGCTGGGTACAAGCAGTTGTGGGACACCAGCACCGGGAGGAACCTCACCGGCAGACTCAACACATCGCGTTGTATCCAACCTCGCATCTCGCATCGCTAGCTCTCCCAACCCTCTCACTGGTCTTGAAAACCTGCCTACCCCCATCCCGAATCTAGAATCCCGCGCAATCATTACAATTCCACTGCAAACGTGAGCTTCAGAAGGCAATCAGAGACTGAGACAGTGGCAATTGCAATCGCAAGTGGTATCTACACCTCCATCAATGGTCTCCCGCAGTCGCAGCATCCATCGATTTGGTCACTCAGACATGACCCGACTTGTATTTTCAACGGGCAGATACTTCGAGCTCTATATGTTGAATAGACGGCTGTTAATGAGCGCACGCGACTTGGAAATGGCGAGTTATGCAACGCAACGCGTTGTGAAAGCATTCGCTGAAGCCCCACACTGGCAGATAATAGAGAAGTACTGGAACACCGCTATTCAGGGAAACAACATTTGGTCCATAGCATGTGAGGCACCCACAAATGAGATCTTGAAAGAGGTATGCTGAAGCAAGGGCCCACAGTGAATATTAAATGCTCAAACTGGTACCAGGTTCGAGCACAAGTCCGCAAAGTTAAATTCCATTCTATTCAATCCACAAGGGAAAATATAGGAGAGCTTTATCGTCTCCACCACTTTCAATCCGAACCAGAGCATTTGGGATTTATCGATTCCCATCTGGCAAACAATAAGTATCTTTTTCCTGTGGCAGAGCATGTGGAAGATGGTGTAAGCGGTCCAAATCCAATGCAGAGAGTGTCGAAAAGTGCTAATGAATGGCCAGCGTCCGCTCTGCTTCCTGGCGGGAGCAATCCCAGAGTTTACCAAATCCAAATTTTATCATTGGGCTCATAACCGCGGTCGGTATGCAGATGGCCTTTATAACTCCTGAGTGACGAGAAGGACGGTCATATACCCTGGCCACCGCTCATGTTTTCCTGCACCGCGTTGCGCCATGCCCTCCTGGAGTGGCAAAGAAATGAAGGTGTTCCTCCGAAAGCTTCCAAGTCAAAGTGGTAAGCGGACACACCTCAGCACTCGAACTACTTCAACTGCAAGAACGACGGTGGTAAGTAGTGGTAGCAACGGATCCGGGTATCCTGCTAGCAATCCAGTTTCAGCCCAGAAATACCGTTCGGTTCGGTTCCAGAACCGTCCAAGAACCCGACCCGCAGTGTCTTGGCGGGCCAATCCCGAACCACTACCCGTCAATGCGCGGGTTTTGCCGGGTTTGGCTAGACCCGTCGGTTCCAATGTCTGTTTCTGCGTTTCTGGTTTTTCTATTGATGGTCGCATTTAGACACCTTACTGCTAATTGCAGGATATTAACATTTGCACGCGATTGTCCTTTTCGGATGAATTGACCACTTTTATAACTAAAAACAAGAGACACATGCTCTATGTCCCATCCTGAACATGATAGTCATCGGCGCGTCAATGATTCTTGGTCTTGCTTCATGGGTAATCTAGGTGGCGATTGGACGCAAAGGATCATAACTGAGTCATTGGCCGTATTTCAAAGCAAAAGAGATTGTAACACGCTCCCTGCCACATTCTGAAAATGAGCGTCAATGGAGCTTCAATGATTTTGAGTCTTGTAAGTCAGGAAATTGAAAAGTGACTTGTCCGTTGTTATGCATCACCGATGTATTAACCGCCTTTAAAGGCCAAAGAGAAAGCGACATGCTCCCTGCCTGATCTTGAAATTGAGCGTCAACGGAGCGTCAACGATTTTTGGCCTTGCATAATGGTCAATGAAAGCGCCAGATGGCCGCTAATGGCTGTATAAGTAGTTTTGACCGGTTTTATAGGCTACAATGTTCAGAATCACTGAGTTCCAGCAATGACAACAAATTAAATTGTGATTGTCCGGGAGGTTGTCGCGAGACCACCTCTTTCTCAGTAGGCTATAAAGGCTGCCAAAACCTTGTGTATAGATGTCTGCGATCCGTTGCCGCTCTGTTGACGCGCATTTTCAGAATCGGGCAGGGAGCGAGTTACTTCCTTTTTACCTCAAAAGGCGGCCAATACAATGATTATAGATAACAAACATTAATTAACATTATATTAACCTGACTTACAGCACGAAAAATTGTTGACGCTCCATTGACACTCATTTTGCCACAGGCGTTTCCTCATTTCGCAACGATTTACTTTGGCATAGAACATCGATTACTGTGTTTTGGCAGTCGTTCTATCCTCTTCATGTATGTTTTTCTTTATCACTACATTGTTCTTTAATTGTGCATATAAATATATCCTTTAAAATATACTTTAAAGTATCCGCTAATTGTAGATAATGATATTACTCAAAAATCCCCTTCCTTTCAATCAATGGTTGTCTTCACCCTCAGATTCGCTCAAAAGGCTGTCATCATCTTCAAAATCAATGTTAGCGGTATTTCCATGCAGCAGGTAGTGTACTCAGCAAATCTAGAATGAAATTTTTATCGCGCTTGCAATCCTTGGCATATGCATTATGATTGAACAAATGAGTGTTTGGAAGTGGAGAATGTAAGTACAGACACCTGAATGGCATACGTTCGATTTCATAACTGTCCTTTCCGTCAGTGTCAGCTGGTGGCGCAGGTGGCGTTCCGGGCGGAGGTGGCCTTTCTGGTGGAGGTGCCGCCGGTTATGGTGGAGGTGCGGCAGTTCCTTAGCGACTCCAGTGTGTCTGCAGATTCTTGGCTGTACCATTTTAGCATGGAAGGCAGCCGGCCGTGTGATTTTTATAAACCATTGCCGGGTTTCGTACTATCGCAGCCTTCAGATTCTAATGCCAAGGAAACTCAACTACTTGCTTCACCCATTCTTAGACTTCGGCACGAGGTTTCTTAAATAGTTGTTGCGTTTCCTCAATCGCTGCGCGCCAAAACCCTCCTTTGGCTATTTTCGCCATATTCAATGGGAGGCGCATGTCGGACTTTTCCAGCTGTACCCGACCTCCTTGCCTCGCCATAGTAGCAGACATGTTGGGAACCTACAAGATATCAGTTGCTGCTTCTAAAAGGAAGCTTCGGCTATTACCCAAACAAGATACAACTCCGAAGCCGCCTCTGGAGTCCTTAAAGCGTGTTTAGTCCGCTCCCGGTGACCCTTATCACGAAATTCGTCTGCGAAGATCCCACAGTTGACGACATCATGATGTTCCATTTCGCGAACTGTGTGGACAAATGGCTTTGTAGACCATGGTTGTTTGCCATTGCTGGAAGCGATAAATTGGTCACAGAGCTCTCTACGTACACCAGCTGTACATTATACTCCTAGTTGACCGCGTTTTATATCAATATGGAGTTACTCACATCCGATTGCATGCTGCTGGGTATTATAGCTGTGTCTGGTCTTGCGTAGCATATTCAAATGTGCGTCCAGGGCGATAATTTCGGTTGCTGCGATTGCAGCGTCGCGGTGCACTAACTGGTGTCTGCGTTGCGGCTTTGTCTCAGCCAGGGGCGCATTGGGTAAAGGGCCCGATGTTCGGTTCGATTCGGATTGTATCACACCGGGCGGAGGTGCTTGTTGAGCCATGTCTTGCGGCTGTGGAAAAGGTGAGGAAGATGATAACGAAAAGTGGAAAGTCCTGAGGAATATATAGTAAGCTACAGGTCACAAGGGAATGAATGACTGTCAACTTGCATGTTCTACTCAAGGTATATCCTTCTGCCTGTCGCTGCGAGGTGCAGGTGATTCCAACGGTCCTGCGATTTGCAGTAAGTCGGTCCGATGATGTTTGTTTGTTTGTTTGCAGGGATACATTGAAGTGAATGACAGCTGATTTCTCATGATTGATAGATATTAGAAGGAAATTCTACGACGGAAAGGTTGTCTGGTGATGTTTGTCTCAACACATAGCCGGGATCTTACATGAAACCAAAGCTAACTATCAAGACATAACGTACGATTAGCGTCACTATTCCAATGGACATGACGATCAAAACGCAGATTTCTCTTTGTTCGAGTTGATCAAATGTACGAACCTTGACATACAAGACTCAGCATGCCTCCATGTGGTCCATATTACACGACATCCAACATCTCGCCCAACAACAAGGTCAACACATGATACAATGGTCAATGGTCCAAAAATGAACTTTTCTCCACTTCTGGCAGGCACATACGGCAAATCGACAAAGAAGTCCAGACATCGACGTCAACATGCGAATCAAGGCAAGAGCGGCTGGGAGACAGACAGGGTCCACGTGTTGGGGGTATTGCACCGCTTGTGATCCAAAACGAAACTTTCGGCGCAGAAGAGACAAGAAACACACTTTCTTAGCAATGACGAGAAAGAGAAATGGATCAAGGATTATGTGGAGAGAAATACCACTGTGGCAAGAAAGCGAGTTCAAGACGCAGAGACAGTGATTACGCAAGTGCTGAACGACATGACTACAGCTGCAAACGTGGGGGCGACAACTGGATAGCCCAAAACAACATTTGAACAGATGGTAAATGCTATCAGAGACAGTCTGACCAATCTTGCAAGTTCCGATGACGAGCAGGATGGGGAAGATGAGGAATATGATGACGAAGATACAGTGCTCAGCAAGCTGAGTGATGATGATGAACCTGGCTGGGTGATGGGCACAATCTCCAAAACAGTACAGCACCGCTTGGAGAGTTTTCGGCAGAAGCGGATGAAGCCTGACGAATTGACGCAACCGGTTTGGGTTGATGCAGCCAACTACTATTGAGAGATGGATATGAAGTACGGGACTACCGAATTGAGGCTTCCGGCGGTTGTTAAGTTCCAAATAGCCACGACTGAACCCATAACATCGCCGAGAACATTTGGCGAGCATATGCAGACTCTTGATATCGTCCGCGGACAATTGCCAAGGCCAGCAGTGACTTTGGGACCAGGAAGTAGTCAAATGAAGCTGGGTTCGGAGAAACCACAGTCACAGAAATCCATACCGGTTACTTCGCCCGAAGCGGCAACCGATTCGATGCAGATCCAAGATGCGAAGCCTGTTGAACCCGTACGCTTATCCCCCTGCATGAAGCATCCCTAGTTAAATACCATATGGAATTCAGATACGGACAAAGATATGGTGACGGCACCCGCGTCCCCGGAGGTATGGATTGCCAAATAGTTAGTCTTGATGATCTATCTCTTGGGAAAGCGATTTGTGTACCTACTTTGCTACATGTCAGCGTTTTCCTGATTTCAGTGACCAATTTGTGAGACATGATATTTCATCAGTCTGTGTGCAAGGGTCGTACGGGCCATGCGAAAGTTCTCGACTCCACATCAACTTGATAGACGGCCAGCAAACTTGATATTGACTTGCCTATTACGGTTACATTAGAAAGCAAAACCTAAAATAGAGACAAAATGTACTAACAACATTTACCTCAGTGATGTCATACGAGTCATCAGACGAGCAGTCAGTGCGCAGTCTGAACCCTGATCAATGGCAGCCGTTATGCACCATTAGTTTATCCATCTAGCTGCATAACTCTCCGCTCAGACCTGCTGCACATTGTCGAGAATTTGAACATTGCTCATGGTACATCATGGAACACGAGGAAAACGAGCTGGAAAAGGAAATGTCAGGATGTCGCACTCTTTAAGTCAAAAATTAGTTGATCTAGCTATATGCCGTAATATACCGGCTGAATGCGCAAAATCGAAAATGAGCTACGTCATTTATTGGACTAATGACATGAATAGTGGTGGCTCAGATACTGAGAGGCCTCGATGCTTGTGGATACAAATGATTCTACCTAGAAACGGTGTAACGGCTGTCGATAATGACGGTATGATTTTCAAGAAAAGTGATTGCACACCGAATGACTGGTGGTATGTCTCCAAGGTGAGCGTCAACGGAGCATCAACGATTTTAGTTTGGTCTGTTTGGCAATCAACAGGTTGCATAGTCACATCAATCCAAAGCGGGATTATTGGCCGGCTTTAGATGCAACAAGGCAAGCGACATGCTCGTTGCCCCATCATAGAAATGAGTGTCAACCGAGTGTCACCAATCTCTGGTCTTGCAACTTGGATAATGACTAGGCTGTGCGACAGCATTAAGCCATAATGACAGTGTTGGCCGCCTTACTGAGCACAAAGGCCAACAACCTTGTCGCTACCACCTCCTAATAATGAACTTCAACGATAGTTGCTCTCACATCATGGATAATTCGTGGGTCGTGCAATGGCATACACCCATGATCCTAATATTGGCAGCATTTCTAGGCAAAAATGCCAGTGACGATATCGCTACCACCTCCCAACAATGACAGTCAACCGAGTGTCATCGATTTTTGGTCTTGCATCATGGATAATTCAATGACCGTACAATGGCATACTCCCATAATTGTAATATTGGCCGCCTTTCTAGGCAACAATGCTTGTGACGATATCGCTACCACCTCCTAATAATGAGCGTCAATGGATCGTCAATGATTTTTGATCCTGCATCATGGATAATTCGAGGGCCGTGCAACGGCATACACCCATAATCCTAATATTGGCCACCTTTCTAGGCAAATATGCTAGTGGCGATGGCGCTACCACCTCTTAACAATGAGCATCAATGGAGCGTCAACGTTCTCTGGGCTTGTATCTTGGATGAGCAGACAGCAATGCAATGGCTTTGACCCATAATTGTACTATCGGCTGCCTTTATGGGCAAAAATGCTAATGTTGATATTGCAACCATCTCGTCTTTGTATGTCCTTGTATTCAACTTCACAAATATGCATGCAATGTCTCACAGGTCTGACCTTTTTCTTGCTGGTAGCTCTAAAGTAAATATTTAAGAACCAGCTTTCTACGTCACTATAACGTATTCTCTGACAGTTAGTCAGATCGAATTCCCCAGAGTTTAATTTCCTACCGCGATGTCAGATACAATATCTCTGAATACCTCATTGTTAGAGGTCATGATATCATCAAAAAATGAACATGTCTTTATTCGTGATTTGAGCGACCTTGCTTTGCAAATGATGTCTGATGCTTGGTGGGATTCAATGAATGTAGGCTTGAAGTGGCCCATTACTTGGAATAACTCTAGACATGCACCTTGTGGAGATTCTGTTTACACTGCGGAATTGAGGAGACTGGCAGCCCCGGCATCATATGTATCGTTTGTCATCAAGTTCTTCGCCATCCATCAGAACATGGGACCAGCTCAATTGGCAAACACTCGCTGGCAGAAGTGCATATCTCAAAGTTGAACAAATTTACATTGTCAGAAGTAACCGAATTGACTAGTTCGATGGTCGATGACACAGCTTTGAACATACTCAAACGGCAAGGAAGTCGACGTATTCCAATTGTAAGTTCGCAAAGGAAATTCAAATTTACCATTCAGGTATTAAGTATACATACTGAATTGACAGACAAAACGCTCTAAACCAGCAGAAAAGGACTTTCAAACAGCCGAATTTCACCAAGACACCTGGAATCACTACCTCATGTGAGGTTTTGTTTCGGCTCACATTCCGTGGAACGCGATATCTAACCTCGAGCTACGATTGTCATACAATGCATTACGAAGCGAATCAGTGTCACCGTCAGCTGGCACCCTGAGTAATATTTGCCGGAGGGAATGCACAATGACATTGGATTCAATTAAGAAGCAACAGCTGACAAGAAGCAAGGTCAGTTAGCTTCAGATGGATGGACATGGATGAACAAATTAGCGATAATGTCGGTAAGTGCCTATTATATGGATAGACATTGGGCTTTGCGAGAAGTACAACTGGCGTTTGATGAGGTTGATTGCCCATTTTCCTATTTCGAAAGCTCTTCAAGGATTACAGGTCAAGGGTCAGCATATGGGAGCACGGCTAGCTGGACATTTGAAGGACGTCCTTCACTGTTTCGAGCTGACTGACGGCCATCTGCTTGGAATTACAACCTATAATGCTTCCTTGAATTACTCGATGACTCACAAACTACAAACTACCCTTGAGGCCTCCGGAATCGAGTGGCCCGCATTGAGAAACCACATACCATGCATCGCGCACTTCATTCAGGTTGCTTTGGGTGCATTCATGAGCACTGTAGGTGTAAAAGACCGCACCAAGTCTTGGGAAGCCCATGAGCGCGATCAGCAATTTGGAGAGAATGAAAGCACAGACATTGGGAAGAGTCAAAGACTTCGAAAAGAGGGCAATGCTTGAATCAAGACGGTGTCGGCCATGAGACCAGGTTTCGCAAAGATAATTGAGAAAGTAGGTATTTCAACATATTTTGAAAGTGCTAAAATTGACCTTTAGATAGCAGAGAATGCTTGCTGTATTGTTACGGGGGCACAACACCTATCCAATAATACTTCGCTAAGTACTATGGGTGCGTACAGCCGTAGATCCTATTTCCTACTTCCCAAGTATTCTGCAATAGTTGGTTTTGCAATTGACTGCAAGTATTGCCTCTGTTTCTTCGACAAAGGTTTCGTCGGGATTTTCCCCGATCTTGTCTTGGGCAACGGGTCAGCTTACTTCTGACTATCTAATTTCCTCCTTTCCCTTTGGAACTTCCGAACGAACTGCTCAGTTTGTTGCACAATTCTAAGCTGCGGTTCATTTCCAGAACTATCAAGATCCAAATCACTGACATCAATATTCGTGTCTTGAACTTGAAGCACTCTATCCCGATGTATATGTCGCGTTTTGTCGATGATTCTAGATTCTTCTGGAATATCTCGAGGAACTGTTGATATTCCTCTAGCTTGTTGACTTAAAGCAACAGGAGAGGACTGTCTCTTTTCTTGAGTTGAAGTTGCTAATGCTGCCAACAACTCCCTATCCTTTGCTAGCGATGTTACTGATTGTTTCCGTAGATTATCGATTTGAGCAATTAATCCTTGTTCCAATCCGTTAACAGATCCTAGCCACCAAACACAATTCGCCACAAAGATCTGCTGAGTCCTTCTGGCGTGTGCTATAATTTTCTCGAGGGCGTACACTAGAACGGCGTTATTGTTCTCGAAGGTAATTGTCATTTAATCGAATTAACCCAAAAAGGTGCGAGGCTGCCGCTACACAAAGCTAATAGATTCTAGGTATAGATATAATAGGTATAGGTATCATAAAAACGCAATAATAAATAAGGGTTCTTCTTCGCTGGTAGGTATCCGTTTTTTCGTATCTCAAGCCGGTTGTCCTCTCCATCGTCAGAACAATAGGGTCCTTTTATAGTCTCTGAAATGAACAGTCCGAGCTTAGCATCCCTCTCGATGATCCCCTGATTCCTCAGTACGGGCTTAGCATTGCTCTCGATGATCCCCTGATTCTTCAGTACTATAAATTAATCCCTCAACATCAGGCCACTACCTCACGGGTCTTATCACCCGAAAATCCCTTATCGTAATTAAATAAATCCCTTAATAACAGCCACTTATCTTTGGGTCTTATTGAAATGCCCGGTAGATATCCTTGCGGCTTATTTGCGTGCGCCTAACAGAAGTGCTTCCACAATAGCCACTTCTCTTTGGGTCTTATTGGAATGCCCGGTAGATATCTTTGCGACTTATTTGTGTGCGCGTAACGGAAGTGCTTGCTGATCTTTGAGTTTGTTCAGTAGTTAACTCTTCAGGCTCACCGGATACCACTCCGTGCAGAGAGAACGTTGATCCTGACACATATCATATGTTGAGATCCAGACTCATGCAAATCAATGCAAGGTGTTCTCTTCTCGTAAATCCAATGTCAAAAATCCCTCAGTTGCGTTATACTAAGGTAGAGACAATTCTTGATACCGGGGTGTGCCTTGCCTTTATCCGCTCTTCACGAGATGGAGGTTCGGAGCCTTCTTAATAGTCTAGACTATAAACTGCCGTGCACGTATACTCGTGCAAGTCCCGCATAGTATCCAGGTGTGAACGAATTATCCACCCTTCGTGTGACCAATATAACTCCCGCTAAAGAGCATATTGCTGGTCTAAACTTTGGAGGACTGAGCCTGGTATGGGCCTTCCACGCCCATCCACAAGTGCCATTATCGCTGTTAAGGGAGAACCCCAAACATGTATTGATTACACTGACACCTGGTCGTCGAAATGAGTTCATTGACTGTCAAAAAGCCACAGTCAGGATCGCAGTAATACCCATTATGGATGTGAAGACACGTTGGGACTCGACACTGGAGTTGCTCGAGCGCGCCTACCAATTACGTTAATTCTCACCCGAGTGGCTTAAAAACCCACAATACAGCGATTACTGGCCACTCTTCACAACACAGGATGACTAGCCAATTGTCATGTATGTCATGGAGGTTTTATGGCCATTTCGGTACTGGACCCTGTGGATGTCGAAACGGCACACCGTTACTCTGCATCACGTCATTACTGTCTCCAATGACATGTTTGATCACATGGATGGCGTGATGCCAGCTTTGGCCAAGAAGAAGACACTGTGGATGGAAGACTTCTTCTTTGCTGTGAAGTTTGTGCAGCAAAAGCTGTCTGATTATTATACTAAAGTGACTCCGACGAGTGGTATGATTCTCATTTCGGCACACATCCTTCATCATTTCCAGAAGTTGCGATCGTTTGGGATGTGGGACAAGGGAATAGATATCAATCCTGAAGACGAGACTTCTGATACTACCCAAAACCTGGAGGCCATTCTGAAGTATGTGGAGAACGAATACTGCGCCAAACACAGATATTTGCCGGTCACTCAATCTGAAAACTTACTGAACAACAATCTCAGCTTCTCCGCAATGGCTTCTAGATCTGGTCAATCTTCTTATGACCCATATGATTTGTCCAGCGATGATGAACAATACTTTATGCCTAACACAGTGGCCGAAACGACACCTGGACAAAGCGATTGTGCAGCACGCTTAACGACAGCCGCAAGGCTCAATTTGAATTCACCTCCTGAATTACAACAGAACTGGTGGCAAATTAATCCGAATCTTGATGATTACCACTTCGACCCAATGGTGATTGGTAGAACATTTCGGTTACCGGATATCACCGACTGGTGGTGGCAGCAGGAAGAAACGCACTCAAAGTAGGCCGAACTCGGCAATGTGGCTCGCGACATATTCTCCATCATACCTAACGGTGTCGGATTGGAGGCCAGCGTTTCCTGTGGGCGAGAAGTAATCGGATGGAGGCAGTCGAAAACCTCAGGCGAGACTCTTCGTGAAGAAGTTCTATTAAGGCAGTTCGCTCAAGCCAACAATGGAATACTGGCTGGCGATGACCCGGTATTGGATTCTAGTAGCACTGATAACAACATGGAGATGAAGAGAGAGGTGGAGGAAAAGAAGTTGCATCCCATGGCCAAGGTCCACGACCTTTTGGAGCTGTGGCAGGGTAGCCAAAACCTACGAGCTACACAGATGGAAACTCACGCTCAAAATAAACAAATGACAGCCATACGATACATTTCAGATACTGAGTAGATGGTCAAAGCATCCTGGTCAAATTTTGAATAGGATGGTGCGGCTGCATTTAAATTGTCGGAAAAATCACATCTGCCACCTGCTTTGTCTGCAAATGACCTCGCTGGAGGACGAACACAAGTATTGAATGTCCGCCGAATCACTCGAATCGACCGCCATCCTGCCGAAAGTGATGTGGATGGCTCACCTGAAATCATTTCAGACACCGAAAATTGGCTTAACTGGAATAGGAACTTGGATAAACCAAACAACAGCGATGACAAATGGCAGGCAGACAATGAATCAGATATGGCACTGGACAATGGCAGTGAGGATTCAGAAACCCTGGAGCAGCGCAATGTAAGTGCCGCACCGAATGTTCCCGGATTGATTCGGCCTATACGACGATCAAAGATCGAGGTTGAAACGGCATTGATGATGGTCAGTATAATGGACACGAGGAGGAATTCGGGGATCAAGAAAAAGTAGAACAGAATGGGTCAATGTATTCTCACTAAGTTCATTATGTATTTTGACCGAGCATTTGATTTGGAGATGTAGTATGGATGAATATTGACCAGTCCTGTGAGAGTATTCATCAATAAACAATGCTATAGCGGGCAGTATGCAATAGATGGCAAGATATATAAATTTTATCCGGATGAGAGCGACTAGTGCTGGGATATTACTCGGCTCAGCTATAACATAGAGCCAAGTCCTGATCACGCTGAAACGCATCCACGAAGTTCAAATATTAATGATTGCAATTATTATTGGCAGCAGATCTTGACTACACGGTACATTGAAATAAGCGTCAACAGAGCATCAACGATTTTTAGTCTTGTAAGTACTGTAATTGTAAGGTGACGTGGTTGGTGCTATCCATAACTATCATACTGGCAGCCTTTCTTGGTAAAAGAGTAAACGACACGATCACTGACCCATTCTGCAAGTGAGCGTCAACGGAGCGTCAACGATTTTTGGCTGTGCATCTTGGGTAACCTAAGTGGTGATTGGTTGCAGCCATTCATAAACGAGGTATTGGCTGCCTTCCAAGTCACAAATTATAGTATCAGGCTCCCTGCCCCATCCTGAAAATGAGAGTCAATGGAGCGTCAACGATTTCTAGTCTTGTAAGTATGACAATTGAACAGTGACCTGGTCGCTGCTATCTATAACCAACTAAATGGCACCCTTCCTTGGCAAAACAGTATAGTACACGGTCACTGCTCCATTCTGAAAATGAGTGTCAACTGAGCGTCAACGATTTTTGGCAGTGCATTTTGTGTAACCTTAGTGGCGATTAGTTGCAGCCATTCATAAACGAGGTATTCGCTGCCATTCAAGTCAAAAATTCTGCCGACATGCTTCCTGTCCCATCCTGAAAATGAGGGTCAATGGAGTGTCAATGATTTTTGGTGTTGGATCTTCGGTGATCTAAGTGTCGCAATGTGGTATTAATCCAGAGACGATGTCATGGCAGCCTGTTCATTTGAAACAGTGCAAGATACATACGTTACCTCGTCATGCAACTGAGCGTCAACGGAGCGTCCACAATATTTGGTCTTGAATATTGTGTAATCAAGGCTTTCTGCGGATAATGGAGCTCATAACTGAACATTTGACTGCCTCTATAGCCAACAATGCAACGTATAAAAGGAAAAACAGGTATCCCAAAATAATCAATGTCGCAGATTGCGAAACATGCAAAAAGAGATTATTGGCTGTCGGATACCTAATTTTGAAAATATACACTTTTTCAACTGCAAAAACAACAACATTATATAAATCTACAGACTGACCCGCTGGGCGACCCACTGACAACCCGACCAATTCAGACGGGTTGGGAGATTTGCATTGAACCAGACCTGAATTGACGGTTCGGGTGTATTGACAACCCAGACCGCCAATTTGGCAATAGTGGCGTTGTGACCCGGACCCAGACCCAAAGTAACAGTCCAGAACCGCTGCTAACACTAGTGGTAAGAACACATCCTGTTACGCTGCAACAGGTTGCAAGTTGTTAACCTTGCCTGGTGTTGCAGACACATATACATTCTTGATGAATACCTGGAACACACTACCAGAGAGCTACCCACAGAGGGTGTATAAAAACACTCTTACTACAGTCAAGCGTCAGATCCAACAGGCGGAGAACCAACACCTGCTGAAGTAATCAGCACGGATGCAGCGCATGTTGACAATGCTATACTTCTTGACTGTGTGACCTCGGAGGTGGCGCTTGAGGAGCCTGAGATCAGAAGCACTGAAGCAAATATCCCGATCAACAACAATTGTACAGATGACGAACTGCATTTCGGGATGCGAGGGGGCAGCGACAAGTAGGATGATCAAGATGATGGAATTGACGAGAGCGATGCCATCGCCACCGCCAACCGGCCACTACGGGCTGCAACTGAACTCGGGAGGTTTGATGTGGGAACCAGTGATGTCAACAGGTATGAGGGCGATGATGGGGACGACGCGGATGAGGAGGATGAGGAAGAAGCATCGCAAACCGATGATGGATCAATGTAGAATCTGGAGGACTGAGGGCATAGTACTAGAGAGTGTGAAGATTGGACAGTATATATATGACCTGTAAAATGTGATAATGGCGAAGCAAATGCAACGGAAAGCGATGTATCCAATGCGAAGACTGTATTGTGATATGTGACAAGATCTCAAAGTTAAACATATATGGGAGAGTGCGGCATCTGAGAAATAGCAATAGCGGAGAGGTAAAATGTGGCACTCATCCGGAGAATGGCATAAATAGTGCTAGGCGTGGGGTACCAGGTACAGCATAACTGGAGCCCATGCGAAGAGTGGAACACACGTGACGTTCCGATGGTGCGTATTCGTCACAACATTCCGGACGCAAAGTGAATGAATTGTGACACCAGGGCGACGATTTCTTTACTCAGCGTGATAGTCCACAGGGTAATATACAACACGACGCATTGCAAGAATAGGAGAAATGGAATAATTGCCACCGCATGGTAGGTATGCGACACGACCTGTCTCTTCAGCGACGGGTCCTGTTTGATCCTCTGTCAGAGGGCACGAGGTTCTGTCAGAGCCGTTAGGGCCGGCAGGAACACCCGGGTGTTCCTGACAGAAACCAGGTTTGTTGCTGATGGTTCAGTCTTGACCCGGACTGGCACCCAAAGCAACGGTCCAGAACCATTGCTAATACTAGATGAACATCATGATCATCTATTGGTCATCTTCATAAATGTAGAAATGGTTATGTAGCTTCTCACGGTACAGCACCGCAAGGAACTTTAGTACTCGCAACCTGTTGAGAATGTGTGCGAACGGAAAGCGACAATCTCCTTGTGCACTGCAGATTCCATCAAAGCTCAGGAATCCACCTGCAGCAGCTGGCTTCCATCCTTCTTCTTTGAAAAATAGACCACTGCTCAGGCACAAATTGAATATTAGTGGATGGATTGATTTACAGGGTTTGTTGCAACTACAGCCTTGAGAGGTTTTGACTTGACTTCTAACAGGGTGTGGATTTGGTGACACTGTGAATTGCAGGCCAATTCTACATCAATCACATGGTTCATTGACATGTTCAGTGCAATAATCTATGCCGTATCCGTCCTCAACATGTCCACAAGGTTCTGTTGTGTCAAGGGGATATAACCTTGATTGACAGTTGGTACAGAATCTATTGCAGCAGCGGTACATATGCCTCAATTTCCAACATCGGATTTGGGATGATGATGAGGAAGGAGAACTCAGGAATTGCTAATTGAGTGGTTTCCCCAGAAACAAGCCAAAGCACTGTACTCCAGCAACCTGCAATTGTAACTTGGTTAGCTGGTAGCTGTCAGTCAAAGATCAGAGTTCAATGCTCAGCCACCTCTGGAACAGCTAATGGCTACTTACTTGTCCAGTATTATGGTTGAATAACTCAATCTCACCAGGATCTTGCAAACTGGTAACCTCCATAGTCACTCCCAGTAGTCAACTCCATTCCCTGATGTCTTCGGTAAATGCCTTGACAGTCCTGCAACCTACAAAGCGATTAATCATTGTGATCGCTGCAAGTAGTCAAATATCTGACATTGAACTGACTTTTCTGCTGTATATAGGTACTTCATCTGAGTTCTCCATAATCTCCAATGTGAAGTTGGTTGTCAGCATGTATCAGACCATATCTGGCAGCCATATATCCTTACAATTTCAATCATGGCTGTTGGACCACTGCACATGGAAACATGATATGCCTCTGTCAAGTTGACAAATTGGATTTCTCAAAATGTTAATCAAGCAGTTCTTCAATTGAGTTCCTGCTTACATGTCTTGAACTGAGATACTCCTAGTTCTGGATTGTATGCCCACATCCACATGAGCAGTACCTCTTCTCAGCGGATTGCAGTTGAGTGATATATGTATTGGACTTTCATTACTACCTTGTGGCTCTTCTTTACATATGCAATAAGCTGACCATCAGGGTTTTGATTTGTCATGTGGGCTGCATTGCGGGTTACTCTCTGGCTAGGGAAACGTACAGAAGGATCAAATGTGGAAAGAAGCATTGCGAGCAATGAGTACACATACTTACTGCAACACACCTTGTCAACCATATGTCTCAGCTTGGTGAACTCTGGGTGATCAATCGGAACCTGCCATTCCACAATTAACTTGGCTTCACTCGACACCTTTCAGGTTCTCTAAGTCAAACCTCACGTTTGGTGAGATCAAATCAGGTTAAATGTCCTCAAACGTGGCCACAAATGCCATCATACCTGATGGCTGCAATCCAATCTGGAATTTGCCTATCCTCCCTTGGACAGCCACACACCAGCAGAGTGAATCAGGTTAATTTGTTGTTCACTATCGAAAGGGTGCTGGCCTGTGAAACTGGTGCCATCTGGCAGCAGAGTAATGCTGGGATGGAGATTGAGTAGCGAATATGTCACATACGGAAATGTGTTATATTGTGTTATTCAGGTGCTTAAGTATTACCTTTCCGAGAGTTGAGCATTATATAGCTCCACCAAGATCGAAGGCGATGTAGCGCAATGAACACCCTTATCCAACCTTAAATTTTCGGGCTTCTGTTCATTTACCAGAGTGGATGTCTGAAGTTTGCTATTTTGGTTTTTGCTGCCTGATTCAAATAATTCTCCTGACTACTTTTGCAGTAGATAGGGCTATTGGTACAGTGGCATCTTGGCATTGCGCTTCAACTCCCAATCTAAAGCACAATCAACAAGCTCATTGAGGTGGTCAAATTTTCCATACGTTGTGGTTCAAGGCATTATGTTACACCTCAGTGCTGGATGTATTCTGCTCCAGGCGATTGCGTAACCTTTCTTGCTATTCAGCAGTAGCCATCCAATTACTTTCCCTATCACTCTAGTTCAATTGGCATGGACTCACACTGGGTCATTCACTCCTTGGAAGATGTCTGGCATATACTTCTTTACCACATTGAGTTCCCAGTGCATTTACAATGTATCTACTGCATGTTGGTTGTAAAGGTCTCAAAGATGTCCAGGCAGGGATCTGAGCCTCTCTGAATAACACCTAATTGATTTTATACATGTCTCACATAGCCAGATTTGAATGTTTGTTCCATCATTTGACAAGAGTTGCTGTAAAGTTAACATTGTCAGAATCTCTTGGTGGGATTCATTGTGCAGGGAACTCAAAGTTAGATCATACTGTATTGAAGAAGTTATCAAACTTCTTCACACCGATGTGGTACTACTCTGGATTGATCAGATTGAAAATTGTTGTATTCACTGCTACTGGTCTTACAGATATTATCTTTCAACAATGATTCACGTCCATCATTTTGGCATTCTGTGCACATTATGATTGGTTCGGTTGAATGGTATTGTTGAGCATCGTTCAGTGTCACACTATTATATCACACTGGCCCACAATGATTTGTCGGATAGGTATAGTGTTAGCAATGAGTGCAGGTAACCCGCTGGCGGTCCAGGTTCGGACCACTACATCAGTTCTGTTCAGTTCCAGTCCTGTCCAACAACAGAACCCGCTGCGTCTTGGCGGGCCTAGCGCAGACCAATACCCGTCAACCTGTGGGTAATGCCGGGTTTGGCTAGACCCGACAGTTCCAATCCCCTGTTCCCGTTTTCAGGTATTTCCATTTCTGGTCGCATTGAGATATCCAATTGCTAATCGCACAATATTGACTCTGGTACATCATTGTCCTTTTCTGATTCACTGGGCGCCTTCATAATCAGAAACAAGGGAGAAACCCTCCCAGCCCCATCCTGAAGTTGAGAGTCAACGCCGTGTCAATGATTTTTGGTGTTGCATCTTTGGTAATCTGAGTGGCAATTGGAAGCAGACATTCAGAAATGTGTTATAGGCCACAATTATAAACAAAAGAGAAACCGACATGCTCCCTGCCCCATTCTGAAAATAGGCGTCAATGGATCATCAACAATGTTTGGCCTTGTATCATGGTTAACCTGCGTGGCTATTGTATGCAGACATTCATAAATAATGGATACACTGCCTTGATAGGCAAAAGAGAACGCAATACACTCCCTGCCTGATTCGGAAAATGAGTGTCAACAGAGCGTCAAGGACTTTTGGTCTTGTAAGTCACCTAAACCATCAGTGACTAGGGAGTTGTAATGCATTCTGAGAGTATTGGCCGCCAGAATGGGCAAAAGGCCAGTAACGACATCGCTACTCTCTGCTAAAACCAAGCATCAACGGAGCATCAACTATTTTTGGTCTTGTAAGTCAGCCAATTAACGTGTGGCGTGGTCGTTGCTATACATAAGCACAGTACAGGCCGCCTCTATTGGGCAAAGAGAAAGATTCACGCTCCCTGCCCTATCTTGAAAATGAGTGTCAACGGACCGTCAACAATTTTTGGCCTTGCATAATGGTGAATCAAAGTGCAATGTGGCCATTAATGACTGTGTATGAAGTTTTGACCAGTTTTGTAGGCTAAAATGCTCAGGATCACTGAGTTGCAGCTTTGAAAATGAATTCAGTTATGATTGCACGGGAGGCTGTTGTGGGAACATCACTTGAATATCTCTTTATAGAGGCTGCCGACTCCTGGTTTATGGATGTCTGCGATGATTCGCCTCATTGATTACCGAGGCTGCAGGACAGAGAATCATTGTTGCACAGTTGACGCTCAGTGTCAAGATGGGACAGGTAGCATGAAGCTTTGTCTTTTGCAGATAAAGGCAGCCAATACAATGAGTATGTGAAACAGCGACTAGTTAACATTTCAAATACTGTACATACACGCCCAGTAATCGTTGACACTCTGTTGACACTCATTTTGATGTATTGCCCATTCAAAATCTGCTGCCATCTATATATGCATTCATAATTGTTTGAACTTATCGGTTGCCATTCTGCCTGATCGGACTGGTCCCTTTGGCCAAGCCGGGCCCATTAATCTTGTTGCAATGGTCATGCTCATTCTATTCAGGTATATACATCTTGTCAAATAATGCAGTTTGCCCGCTATACTTCTGTTTATTATCTGATATTCACAAGTGACTGGTCAATATTCTGTCATAATACTTCTCAAAATGAAATTCTCGGTCAAACTGCATGAAGAATCTGGTGAACATACATGGACCCATTCTGTCCTACTATTTCTTGATCCCCATATTCCTCCTTGTTTCCATTGTATTGACAGTCATCAACAGCTTCTAAGCCATTTTTTTGGACATCCGTGTTGGCTGAATCAATCCAGGAGCATTTGGTGCAGCTCTCCCATCCTACTGCTCTGGGGTTTCGGAATCCTCGACACCGTTGTCTAGCTCAGTGTTGGATCCACTGTCCGCTTCCCCATTGTCTTCGGTGTCATTTGGATTATGCAAGTCCCCATTCCAGTTGAGCCAATTTTCGATGTCCAAAATGCGTTCAGGTGCACAATCCTCATCACCATCTGCAGGATGGCAGCCGATTTGTTAGATTCGGGGGACAGTCAATACCTGAGTTCGCCCTCCATGGAGGTCCATTCCAGACAAGGCTGGTGGCACACGTGATCTTTCCGACAATTTAAATTCTGCCACAGCATCATGTTGAATGTTTCACCAGGATGCCTTGATGATCTCTTCAGTATCTGAAATGTATCCTGTGGCAGTCATTTGCTTGTTTTGAGCGCGAGATTCCATCTGTGTAGCACGTAGGTTTTTGCTGCCCTGCCACATCTCCAAAAAGTCATGGACCTTGGCCATTCTGTGCGATATTTTTTGCTCCACCTTTTGCTTCATTTCCAAGCCATTATCTGTATTGGTAGTATGCAATGCTAAGTTATCGCCTGCCAATAACCGGTTGTTGGCTCATGCAAACTGCCTTACTATGACTTTTTCATGATGTATCTTGCCTGCTGTTCTTGACTGCCTACAGGTGATGACACCTCACCCCAGGGAAAAACTGCCCAGTACACCGACACCGTGTTGTATAATAGATGATATGTTGTGTGACACATTAGAGTGATCGGCGTACTTTGAGTGCATTTGCTCTTGCTAACGCCACCAGTCTGTGTTGCGTGGGATCGAGAATGTTCTGGTAATCTCCATACAGTCGGAGCGGCAATCATTATGATTTGGATTATTTTGCCCCCAGTGCTTTGATAATCCATGCGGTGAAAACAAATGGAGCCTTGCGGAGGTCAGCAAGGGTGCACCACAATCGAATCGTCCAGCTGCTGTTTTAGCCTCATCTCCAGGCATTAAGTATTCTTCACCATCGCTTGGCAAATGATATGGATCAGAAGAAGATCAACCAGATATTGAAGCCATTGCAGAAGAGAAAAGATTGTTACATGGTACTGTTTCGGGTTTAATGACTGGCAGACCTCTATGCTTGGTGCAGTATTCATTCTACACATACTTCAGAAATGCCTCATGGTATTGGTTAGTATAAGAGGTCTCGTGCTCAGCATTGAAAGTCATGCCCTTTCCATGCTTGCAAAATGATTACAACTTCCGGAACGGATGAAGGATATGTGCCGAAATGAGAAGGATACCCGTCGTAGACGTTACTTCAGTATAACATTTGGACATCTATGGGCGCACAAACTTCACAGCAGAGTATATGTCTTCCTTCCATTGAGTCTTCTTCTGAGTTTAAGCTCGCATAATGGCATCCATACGATTCATCATGTCATTGCAGAAAGGGATAATGTGATGCAGAGTAACCGTATTCCGTTTGGACATCCACAGGGTCCAGTACCGGAATGGCCTTAAACCTTCCATGACATACTTCACAATGGTCCATTCATCCTGTGTTGTGAACAGAGGCTGGTAATTACTGTATGCTGCATAGTTGAGCCACTGGAGGGTAAATTCTTGTAATCAGTAGGGCAGCTTGAGCAACTCCAGTGTCAAATTCCGCCGTGTCTTCACATCCATAAAAGGTAGTACTACAATTTCTAAGTTGGCTTTTTGACACTCAATGAACTCTTCTTGACGACCAGGTGTCAGCATAATCAATTCAGCAAGCATTCTGCGCAATATGATGGTCAGTTTCAGGACTTTCAAACTATGTCGAAATACATACTTTCTGAATTATCTTTGCTACCCCGTGTTGCATGGCGGACACCTTGTTGATTCTAGCATTTCCCTCCTTTCAAAGTCTTTGACTCTTCCCAATGTTTCTGCTTTCATTCTCTCCAAATTGCTGATTGCGCTCATGGGCTTCCCAGAACTTGGTATGGCCTTTAACACCCAGGCTGCGCATGAATGCACCTAGAGCAAGCTGAATGACGTGCGCCATGCATGGTATGTGGTTTCTTACAGCAGGCCACACCATACCAGAGACCTCAAGGGTTGATTGGAATTCGCAAGTCATTGTGTAATATGAGGAAGCGTAATCAGTTGTACTTCCAAGTGAAAGACCATAGGTAACCTCAAAACGGTCATGAACTTCCTTCAAATGTAGAGCTATCTGTGCTCCAGCATGTTGACCCGTGACCAATCATCCTTAATTAGCTTTTGAGATATGAAAAGAAGTGGCTGTCAACCTTATCCAAAGTCAGTTGTACTTCTCGCAATGCCCAATATCGATCCATGTATCAAGCAATGACCAAAGTTGTGGCAAGTTTATTCATTGATGTCCACCCATCCAAAGGTAAACTAAATTTATTTCTTTATGGCAATTGCATCATGGTTGCATCCACTATGAGTGTGTATTGCCTCCGGGAAATGTTGTTAACTGTACTCCCTGCTGGCAGCTCCAACTCGCTTTGTAATGCATTCTACAACCGTCATACCTCTAGGTTTGACATTGCGTTCCATTGAATATGAGCCGAAACAAGTCCCAACATGAGGTAGCGATTCCAGGAGTCTTGGTGAAATTCAGCAGTATCGAAATCCTTTGCTGCCAGTTTGGAGCGTTTTGTCTCCCAATTCAGTCAGTATAAAACAAACCTAAATGTGAAAGATGAATTTCCTGTGCAAACTTACAATTGAAATTCCTCAACTTCCTAATCTCTTCAGCATGGCCAAAGCTGTTTGATCGACAGTTGAACTAGTCAATTCCGTAACTTCCGACACTGTTAAGGTGTTTAACTTTGGCAAGTGCATTTTTGCCACCAAGTGTTTCCCCATGGCACTGGTCCCATGTTCTGATGGATGGCAAAGAACTTAAGGACACATGATACATATGATGCGAGGGCAGCTGGTGTCCTCAATTCCGCAGTGTCAATAGCAACGCTATGAAGGCGCATGTTGAGAATCATTCCAAGCAATGGATCTCTTCGAGCCGACATTCATTGAAGCCCACCAGGCATCAATAATAAGTTGAAAAGTAAGGTCGCTCAAATCACGAATAAAGACCCGTTCATCGTTGGAAGATATCAAAACCTCGAGAAACAAGGTATTTTAAGATTTAGAATCTGACATGGCAGTAGCAGTTTGAAGATTATGTAGTTCGGCTTGAGAGACTGTCAAAAGATATGGTATTGAATAGCTAACAGCTGGTTCTTGAATATTGACTCTAGAGGTACACGCTAAACAAAAGTCGGACCTGTGAGACATGGCATGCATATTTGTGAAGTTGAATACAGGGACAAATAGCAAAGACTGACCAGTAATAACTCCATTTAGGAACTACGCAGTGTTATTTGATGCAGCGCAACTTCCTGAGCCCCCACATGAACCGTTGACTTTCCATTGGTGCTCAATGTTACAAGGCGGTTGCAATATCAACAATATCATTTTTACCCAGAAATGCGGCCAATCGTGCAATTATAGGTTAATGCCGTTGCATAGCCCCTTGATTTTGCAAGATGCAAGGCCATGAATCATTGATGCTCAATTGACACTCATCTTTAGCAGGTAGTAGGGACATCGTCACTAGCATGTTTGCCAACAAAGAAGGCCAATACTTTTTCTATAGAATAACACCACTGCAGAGCCATTTGAGTATCCAAGATGCATGGCTGTGAAATATTGATGCACCTGTGACGCTGTCTTTTAGGAGGTAGTAGTGGTATTGTCACTAGCATTATTGCCAATACAGGCGGCCAATACTGATATTATGTGTTAATGCCGCTGCACAGCCTGGTGATTAGCCAAGATGCAAGACCAAAAATTGTTCACACTCCATTGAGGCTCATTTCTAGGATGGGGCAACGAGCATGTCGTATGCATTTTCACCTATCAAGACCACCAATACTTCCTTGTTGGATCAATAATACTATGCAGCCTCTTGATTGCTGAATGGGTAAGAAAATTGATCGTTGACGCTCCGTTGACGCACACCTTACAGCCATAGTAACAGTTATTGGGTGCTCCACAATTGTTCACAGAATGCAAGCAGTGATTATTGACAGCCAATATATCGTTTCGATGTATAATCATATGTATCCACAAGCTTCGAGACCTCTCAGTTTCTGAGCCACGAGTACACATGTTATTTGAATGATGAATGAAGTAGGTGAATTGCATTTCAGTGCTTTGGGCTGGCAATGTACCACATAAAAATCCATCCACTAGTTTTCGGTATATAAAACCCAACTTTCGCACCATTCCTCATCCAGTTCAATCTCCTCGATTTCCATGACGTACGATGAGCAATTTTCGAAACCTCAACCATGTGCAGCAGGTCTGACCGGAGTGTTATGTCGTTGCATGTGTGGATGAATGCAGCATGACGGTTGTCGTTTATCCGGGTTGAGATGGGGCATTGACCAGTAATTTCATGAGTCGTATGAAGTCACTGACTCAAAGTGTATTAGTAAACGTTGTGTCAAATTTAGGTTTGCTGTCTCATTTAACCGTAACAAGCAAGACGATATGCGGTCCATTGGTCATCTATCAACTGGATTTGGAGTCTTGAACTTTCGCATAGCCCGTACAACCCTTACTCACATACTGAAAATTTATCATCTATTACAATTTGGGCAATGAAATCCAGCAAAAACTGTCAAGTAGCAAAATAGGTATGCCAATTGCTTTTACTAGAGATTCATCGTCAAAAATACCTATCTTCCTACCTATGCCTCTGGCAACGCAGGAGACAAAACCATGACTTCATGTGAATCTGAATTGTATATGGTAACTACCTAGGGATGCTATACCCAGGGGTAAAAGCTTACGGGTTCAACAGGATATGGATTTGCAATCTGTGATGAATTGGGCACCACGTCGGGCGAGATGAATGCTAGGTGGCTGGGAGACAGTGGTTCCTTAGAACCTGGCCTCATTTGACTACATCCTGGTCGGGAAGTCAGTTGCAGCATTTGCTAATGTCCGGGGACGATATCAATATTCTGCATAAGCTCTCCAGATGTTGTCGGTGATGGTCTGGCTGCAATAGTATCTGTTTGGGGCTTGACAACTGGCGGAACCATCATTTTGGCTGTCCTGTACAACATGACTCTCTTCCAGTAGTAGTCGGCCGCGTCCCCCCATCCTAGTTGCGTTAGGTCATCACACTGCATTAGCTTTGGCTGAAAACGCTCCATGCAGTGCAGTACTGTTTTCGATATTGTGCCCATTACCCATCCAGGTTCGTCATCTTTGGTCTGCTTGCCTTGCACTGAATCTTCTCCATCGACTTCGTGGTCTTCCCCATCCACCTCATCATCGGAACTTGAATGATCACTCATACTTTCTCCAATGCCATTGAACATCTCCACAAATGTTGTTTCAGGCTTGCTGGTTGTCGATCGTGCCTTTTCAGCATTTCTCATATCTACCGGTTGTTGCATAATTGCTGTCTCTCCGTTTTGAACTCGCTGTCCTGCCACAGAGGTCTCTCTTTCCACATAATCCTTGATCCATATCTCCATCTCTTCGTTGTTTGAAATTAGCGTTTCTCAACATTTCACCACCGAATGCTTCTTTTCAGATCGTAAGCTGTGCGATACTCCCAACAATCTGATTCTTTCGGCCTCCAAGCCACACTTGCCTTCATTCGCTTGTTGATGTCGGCGTGTAGATTGCTTGGTCGATTTGCTGTATTTGCCCGCCAGGAGCACTGAAAAGTTCTGATTCAGAGCATCGTCCATTGTATCTTGTGTCGACGTTATTCTTGCGCAAGATGTTGGATGTTGCAAGATATGGACCACATGGAGGCAAGCTGTGTCTTTGATGTCAAGGTTGGTAGGTTTGATCAACTTGAACAAAGCAAAATGTGTGTTTTGACTCCCACTTAATTGGGAATAGTCAAGCTAACCATGAATCATGACTTGTTGGTTGGAGTGTGATTCATATAAGATCCCGGCGATGTGTTGAGACAAACATCACCAGAGGTCCGTTGTATATCTATCAAACATGAGATTTCAGGTATCGTACACCACGATGTATCCCTGTAAGCAAACAAACAACATCAGACCGACATACTGCAAATCACGGGTCTCTTGGAATCCCCTGCAGCCATTGAATGCAGGATTCATTTTGAATAGAACATGCAAATTGGCCGTCACTCATTCCACTTTGACATGTTGCTAACTATATAGTCCTGAGGACTTCCAACTTCGCTTCGTTATCATCTTCCTCAACTTTCTACACAAGCAAGTGATGGCTCCACAAACACCTCAGACAGGTGCAATTGGATTCGAATCCAGCCAAGTGGCTGGCACTTCATCCAATGAGCCGCCAGATGAGACACAGCAGCAATGCAGACACCAGTTCGTCCACCGTGACGCTGCAATTGCAGCCATTGAAAATATGACCCTGCACTCACATATAAAATGGTATGTGAAACTGGAAGCAGAAGGAAGAAGAATCGGCATGTGATCGGATGTGAGTAACTACATATCGAAGTTGACCATGGCCAGCTAACGGTATAACTTTGAGCTAATGTAAATCAACAGTTATGTGAAGAATTTATCACTGCCCATAATGGGAATCATCAATGGTTGACCAAGCATGTGTCCACCCAGTCTGCATAATCGAACATGATGATGATTTCAATCATGGAATTGTCGCAAATGAATGATGTGATTAACGTCCCCGGGAGTGGACCAAAGAGGCTTTACAGACCTTCGAAGATGCTACAGAGTTTTCTATGGTAGAGGTAATAGCCCAATCTCACTTTTAGAAGCAGCAACTGATTTCTTGTAGATTTTCAACATGTCAGCTACCATGGCTAGGCAAGGAGGTCAGGTACAGCTAGAACAGTCCAACATGAGCCTTGCTTCAATATGGCCAAAATGGCCATAGAGGAGTTTCCGCGCGCCGCGGTAGGGTAAAAGCAATAACTAATCAAGAAACCTCGCACCACAGTCCCAGAAGAGAAGAAGCAAGGTGTCGAGTTTCCTGGGCATAACAAGGTGAAGGCTGCGATAGAAAGACACCCAGCAATGGTTCTTGAGAACGAAACAGTCGGCTGCCTTGCCTGCCAACAGGGCACCTCCAAGAAACCTCACACATGCGGGAGGTGCAAAGGTATGGGTGCACCTCCACCAGAACCGGCGCCACGTTTGCCCAGACCGCCATCCACACAACCTGCTGCCAGTCAGATGACTCAACGCTCCGAAATCGATGGTGTGCCACCCAGATATGTCTATATATCTACTCCTCTTCCCAAAGCCCAATTATTCAATCTTGATGCATATGCCAATGATCGCGAGCGCGATAAAGATTTGATTCCAGATTCGCAGACTGATGAAGGACAATCCACCAGTTAGTGTAATATCTGCTGCGTGGTGATGCATCTGACATCCAGAATGCAGACCGAAGCAGCGTGCTGAGCGAACCAGAGAGTGAAGATGAGAATTGATTGAGGGGAACGGGATTTTTGAGTATGATCATTATCTACAATTAGCGGACACTTCAAAGTATATTTCAAAGGATATATTTATATGCATTATTAAAGAATAATATAGTGATACAGGAGAACGTACATGAACATGATAGATCAGCTTCTGCAAGAGCATTTCTCAGGTACTATGCCAATGTGAACGGTCGCATATTGCGGATATGCCTGTGGCAACAAGGGCATCAACAGAGTGTACACAATTTTTGGTCCTGGAAGTCAGGTAATTAAAATGTGATTTGGTCGCTTCTATCCATAACGAACGTATTGGTAGCCTTCATGGGCAATATAGCTAACACTATTGGCACTGCCCCTTTCTGAGAATGAGCGTCAACGGAATATCAACGATTTCTGGTGATGCATCTTCGTAATCTGAGTGGCAGTTGCTTGCAACCATCTATAAATGAGGTATTGGCTGCCTTTAGAGGAAAAGACGAAAGTGACATGCTCCCGGCCACATCCAGAAAATGAGTGTCAACGGAGTGTGCACGAATTTGGGTGTTGCATTTTGTGTAATCCATCCGGTGTATGTTGCAAACATCCACAAATGAGGTATTGGCCGCCTTTGGAGGCAAAAACATTAGCTACATGCTCCCTGCTACATCCTGAAAATGAGGGTTAATGGAGCATCAACAATTTTCAGTTATACATCTTGGCCGATCTAAGAGTTGCTCAGTGGCAATGATTCATATAAAATGTCCTGGCAGTCTGTTCGTCCGACACAGTGCATGACATATACATTACCCCATCAAGAAAATAAACATCAATGGAGCGTCAACACTTTTTGGTCTTGCATATTAGGTAAACAAGGCATTGCGCGGATACCTGAGTTCATAACAGCACTATAGACTGCCTGTCTAGGCTAAAATACCACATATACAAGGAGAAACACAGATTCCAAAATAATCGATATGGCAAACTGCAAAACATGCAAAAAGAGATCACTGGCTGCTGAATACGCAATTTTGCTAAGAAACTATTATCACACTGCAAAGACTAAAGCGATATATGAATCTACAGATGGACCCGCTGGGTAACCCGCTGATGACCCGCCCAATTCAGAGGGGTTGGGAGATATCCATTGAACCGTACCTGGGTGGACATTGTCGGTCTGTTGACAACCCGGACCCCCAACTTCGCAGCCATTTCGTTCTGACCCGGACCTGGACCCAAAGGGGCGGCCCAGAACCGTAGGTATCACTAGATTGGAATTCCCGGCTTCGGCACAGGCCGAGGCATTGGGCCAAGCTTCCGTTTTGGATCCTTCTTGGGATTAGACCTCAGCCCCAGTGCAGCCTTGGGCATCGACTCAGCTTGGCACAGGATTTTGCACCGGCCACTGCTGAGGCTGATGTGCATGTAGGGTGTGTGTTCTTCATCACTGTGAGCATGGTTGTCGTAGATTTTGTCATCTGGAGGTATGGAACCTTCTTATGTGATTTTCATAGTTGCTCAGTCCAGAAGAGATTGCAAGTTTTCTATGCTTCAACATGTCCAAGACTAGAGCAATGAACCTTTGCTTTCTTTCCAAGGAGGGATATTAGACCTATTGTCAGTAATCTGCTCAGTATACAATATGTCTAACTCATGATTATAGGAGTTGAATGGGTTTTCACCTTCGGGTTGAACTTGTATATCACTATAAGCAAATCATCTCTGGTAATTTAGATTTGAGAATATTGCAAAGAAAGATATGCCTGCCATTTGCTGTGGATGTATGACATTAGCGGTACAATAGAACATAAGCATGAGACAGTATCCATAACCAGGCGATTGTTCTCGCATCCTATGCGGACCTAAGTGCGGTTGTATTTGTGATAATGATGTCATAAATGGCCATCAGGCCTCAATCACATTCCACTTTCTACAAATTGGCTTGGACGTCATCTTTTCAACAAACAGGTCATCCAGCATTAACAATATTAATCAAGCTTGGGAGTTCTCAAAAATGATGTGGCTGAACATCATTAGATGCATTTCTAACTATTATACCTGCCTAGTGTTAGCAATGGTTCCAAATTACAGGTTGAATTCCAGTTCCAGTGCCACCAGAATCCTGATCATTGCAATCGGTCTTGCCACTCGAAAAACCCGGACAGTTGGGAATGGGCCTGTTTGACCACCAAAAACCCAGCACTTCAAGGCCAACATTTTGTCTCCTTTCAATGATCGGAGTTCTGATTATATCGTGACATGATCAATACGTAGATTGTGCAGTTTATATCGCTTTTTCTCCTGCCGCTGTCAGATTTGTGATCAGACCAAGATTCATTGAGTCGCAATGGAAAACCCACAGATTTCCCATAGAGTAATGCATTATTTCACAGTGATTCAACGAATATTGGCCCAATTGCAAATCTGAAACCTGGAGGTGGAAGAACGGCTAAAGCTGGAGAATCTACATATTGATCATGTTACGATGGAATTGGAACTAAGATATGAAATTTGAGCAGAAGTCAAGGCTACCGAAAAATAGATCTGCTGCCTGGTGTCAACCCGGCCAAAACACAGTGGGTCTGTATCCCATCCAGGTAAGAACCCAGCGCAAGTTACCCGGTTTGGGTTTGTTGTTGGTTCGTGACTGGGACCCAGGCCTTCAGTTTGTTTTCCACCCAGACTAACACTGGGTTCCCCGGAACCTTTGCTAACACTATACCAGTGCAATCAGGTCTGGAAGTCATAGTGTGGCATCTTCAGAACATGACAATCACCATTTGTACTGGGGATACAGTGTGAGAATATGTCAATAAATTTGATAGAACAGTTGCCGAGGTGTGAAGGCAACAACACAATCAACATTATCATCAACTAACTCTAAACAAAATGACAATTTGTTCCCTGCCATGTAACTACGGATGCAATAGACAAAGCAGAGTTATATATGCATGATATGATATTAGTCCATAGTCTTCTATTTGCGATTGTATTAAATCAAAGATGAGAGCATACTAGGGTATACTGGAGTCAGGTATTTGAATGACTCAGACTTGAGAAAATGTTATCTGGGGTATTCCCCTTGCAGATAGTCAGAAAAATTGAACCATTGATCACTAGTGTAGAATAGTACTTTAGAGTCCTTGTTAAGTATCTGCAGGATAACTGAATACACTGAGTAACCTGTAGATAGTTTGCAGTGAACACTCAAATATCCAATATGATATAATATTCTCACTGTTTCACCTTACAATAAACAGATCCACCGAAGTCATTATACAGACATGAGGTGGACATCTGCAAATACTAAATAATCATGCCTGAACAAGTTCCTTAAGCTATACAGCAGATCCACAAACAATTGTGCGCTGTAATTCTCCAACGTTATACCGTACAGAAGAACAATGCCAACATCAGCAAAATGTATTTTGGTCACTGGGAGCCTCCAGGAGTGCCTGAGAGGAGGCGGAGTGTAAACTTAGAAGCGTCAATTTCAGGAGAGAACCAGACCATAGGAGGGCATTCTGGCCGGCCATCGGAGTAACTGGGATCTCTGATGACTGGTACGGGAGCACCATGGGAGCGGTTGTGAGAAGTTTGGGAGCACCTGG
>Ga0307515_10001644_pt1 | contig 49724 bp, 50 predicted proteins | sample 17_EM_MG_FD_194513 | JGI IMG/M metagenome (GOLD analysis project Ga0307515, IMG submission 194513) | Populus trichocarpa ectomycorrhiza microbial communities from riparian zone in the Pacific Northwest, United States - 17_EM | ecosystem: Host-associated > Plants > Roots > Unclassified | place... | reverse complement strand
CTCCTAAACCAGCTCCCGCTCCAGTGCCCGTAGCTGCCCAGCGAAGCCTACCGCCCTCGATGAAGGAAAATAAAGCCTCTATCGCGAGTATGGCTTCCAAATTCGCCGACAAAGAAGAGGTGGAATCTTCTGATGATGAGTCCAGCTTCGAAGAAATTTCCAAGCCAGCCGAGCGTCCCGCAGCCATAACTGCCCGGATGGAAGAGAAGACTCAAGGTCTTGAGATCACCAGGGCGCCTGATGCCAACCCCACAGCACCGCTAGAGGCACCCAAGCCCACTGTAAGCGCCCAAGCCGAGCCGGCAGTTCTCAAAGCAGCCCCTACATCGGTTCAGGACACCCCGGCTCCAGCTCCCGGCCCTACACCTAGCGGTACAGCGGAGGGTATCAAGGGCTACTTAACAGATATCAAGTCGATGCTAGAGCAGCAAAGCCTTACTATGACCAACCAGCTGGATAAGATCATACACTTGACGCAGGAAGTAAACACACTAAAGGCGAAGATGGGCGAACACAGATCTACGAGGGAGAAGGATGAGCGGATTAGGCAGTTGGAACTGGAGCTTGAAGAGGCCAGGTCTTAACCAGTCCTGGTCCCCCCAATGCTGTAAACCAAACTTGTTAACTTTTTGACGGAGATGCAGAAGCGTGGGTGGATGAGGAGGTCTGATATGATCATGTTCGGCTTAGCATGAGCGTTTGAAGAGCGGACACGGAGTCAGTTGGTTAACAATCAATCCTGGATTCGGATAGGTATATCCCTTGTTAGCTACTCGAATTTTTATTTGCTGAATTGAATGATGATGATATTTGAAAGAATGAGTTGTATCTTCTACCACCTTTACTGGTGAGCCTGTTCCTCATTTTCGCTTTTCACATTCTATCCGTCACCAGCAATTTTCTGGACATTCACCATCTAAATATCCACCATTTAAAAATTCACCATTCAATATGGGTTCATGCGCCGATACCTAGCGAAATCTATGTTCCATTCCGGCATCGATGATTTCCCAGCTACTCCTACAGTTCTCAGCTCACATCTATTAGATGCTTGCGGTCCATCCATATCGGCGTTCTTCATAGGAAATTGCTAACTTTTGCGATTACCAAAACAAAAGCCCTCATAAGACATGTCTAGTAACCGCCCACCTCATCGCAGGGCCAGGATGTCATCAAGTCTTAGTCCTTCACCAAGAAACCCTGGCCCTTTTACCAGCTCAGGATCAGTTGCACCGCCTCAAAACCGCCGAAATATTTCACCTTCCTGTTCACACCCTTTGAGCTCCGATGCATCTCTCGGCTTCCAAAATGAATTCGAATGATCCAGATTCAGCTTTCCCTGACAGAAACAGCCTCCCTCCAAGCCGTGCAAGTCGTCATGGTATATCCGCGCGCGGTCCCTTTGTAGATGACCCCTCCACAGATGATGAAGACGGCAATCCAAACCCGCGACACAGCTTGGATCTTTCACAAGGCCTACAAGATACGAATTCCCTCCGTTCAAAGCCTTTAGTTAGAGAGGAGACTTATCGAACTAAGGATGCCCCCGGCACTCATTTCGCACCTCGCGGTAATGAAGACCCCTCACGCTTTAGGCAATTCACCGCCTCCAACGGCCAGGCGGTCCATAATAATTCTTCTCTCGACAATAGCAGAAGCAATGCCAATCCTTCACAAAGACGCCGGAACGTTAGCACTTTGGCACCGAAGCCCAGCATCAATCCTCGTACCCTCGCTGCCTTAGACGAAAATTATGAGGACGAGAACAAGGACGAGAACGAGCAAGCCATTCAGGACAGCCGCAATCAGGGCAGCGCTCAATTCGCGGCATCTCAAAACGAAAGACTCCGCCACGTGTGGCCATCAAAATTCCTTCGAGAAGCCTGTCTTAGCAGGATGGCCTACTGTTGAAAACATCAGTACCAACCTCAACAGAAGCCGCGAACTGGGTACCTCTCAAAGCCTGCAGCTTCCCGGCTCAAACCTAATCAGACCGCGCGCCTATACTAGCACCGCAAATGAAACCCACAGCCCAGACAACGATGAATACTTCGACATAAGCACCGACTCTCAAGCCTTCGAGCCCTCCGTCGAAAGCAGCCCCAACGTACGCCACGCCGCCCCCCAAGATACAGAAACGTCGCGCACCAGACCACCCAGCTACACGGGGCGCGCATTCCAAGACGCCTCCCCAACCTCCTATATAGGCGAAAACGATCACTTCCGCCCTCCAGCTCGCGGACCAAACCCTTCACAAGGACCAGACCACCCATCCTTCGCCTCCACCGACGGCTTCAGCACCGTCCCCACCCGCAGACCCAACTCCGTCCCTCCCGCCCTAAGCCGTCCCGCCCTCCCCACCAGCTTTACCAGCCTCAGCAACAAACCCCGCACACCTTCCCGCGCCGGCCTCCCTACGAACCCGTACGACGACGCCAACGACGACGCCAACGACGACGCCAACGACGACGCCAACGGCGGCTCCAACGACGACTACACCCCCGCAAGCCAGCGCCCCCGCGCCGCCCTCCGCGCACCCAGCAACCGCGCTCACGACCGACCCACCGGATTCCCCGGCCCCGCCCAGGCAGGCAGCCCTCGCGCTTCGCCGAACGCGTCCATCGCCGTCATCGTCCGCGCGCCCGACGGCTCGGAGCTCGAGTTCCGGCTGAAGCGCAGCACGCCGCTGGGGAAGATGATGGCGTTGTTGCGGGCGCGGAAGCGGCTCGGCGGTGGAGTGCGGTTCGTGTGCGAGGGCGTGCGGGTCCTGGAGGGGAGTGCGTGCCAAAGTGTAAGCTTTGCGTTGCGGTTCCTTTGTTGGCCGGTTTGGAAGGAAATGATGGGGGAGGGGGGCCGAGGGTGTTGAGGGTATGAGAGCTGACCTGTGTGTGTGTACAGCTCGGTATTGTGGACGGGGATTTGGCCGAGACGTATGTGGAGTAGATTGGAGGTGACGCGGAGGGAAGTGAGTGGTGAGGGGAGCTGGATATCTAGGGTACTTTGCGGAAGTCTGAGGGTTGATATTTGGTGGGGTTGGAGCATGATATTCCTACATGGCGAGTTTTAGAGGCTCAGGCAGGAGTGATGACCTTTTCCACCTATCTTTTCAAGGGAAGGACTGTTGTTGGATGACTTAAACGAGATATTGGGTATACTAGTAGTTTGCAAATTCATGAGCCCGAAATTTCAACTATTGGGAATGCATAAAATCACCAGGGTAGTCGTATTCATAACAAAATAAAATATGGAATGACATCGTCACCGAAAAACGAGACCAGTAAATGCGAATTTGGATATACACCCACCACGCCGAGCAGAATGCAATCCAGAGCTCATTTTGCTCTCCAAGAAACGCCGTTTGGATATGCAATTAATCATGCCTCTCGTGGTTGCGTACGTGGCTGCAGAGAATCACAACCAGACTTCAGGTGTTGGTGTTTCTACTGCTCTACGATACCTTAACGAAAGCTAGTAGTCCAGCATTAGCGCCGACTTTATGCAAGTTTGGAGCATTAGCAATGGTAAGTTTTACTTACTGGCATCGATCTGTTTGACTTGCGGGAGCGCTAGCCGCACCTTGTTCCTATATAATGCTGGTTGTCTCAGCTGCAATGGATTTCCCTCGAAATACACAGTTTCGAGCTCCTCTTTATCCTTCAGTTCCCGTTCAATCTCAGCAAAGTCACCAATTTTACAGTAGCTTGCCCATAATTCTTCCAGATATGTGAGTTGTGACAGGCCTGTAAGATGATCGATAGGGTTGCTACTGATATCAATGACGCGCAGATTAGTGTTGGATTCCAGGCCGGAGAGAGAAGTTAGAGCGTTGTGGGAGATGTGCAGTTGTTCTAGATTTGGCAAGGATGATAGGCCAGTTATGGAGGTGAGGCGGTTGGACTGAATGGAGAGGATTTTGAGATTTGTGAGAGTGTCTAGGCCCTGTAGAACAACGCGGTATATTAGCTCTCGCCGCTGGAGTGGAAGATGAAATAGCTTACCTTGATCTCCGTGATCTTGTTCTTTCCTAGCCAGAGCTCCTCTAGCCCTGTCAGAGTCTCCAAGTTCTCTAGTGTCTGTCCTGTCCATCAGCCCTATTCCATATCGAATGAGACTTCCTCCGCCATAAACCCCTGACCCACCCTTATCCTATTCGCTCCAAGTTCCAACATCCTCAGATTTGTCAAGCCTTCCAAGCCTTCTATTGCGCTTATTTTATTCTGCACAAAATATAGGTCCTTCAGCTTCGTGAGATGGTTGAGCCTCTTGATGTGCTTGATCTTATTGAATGAGAGGTCTAAGGAGGTCAATTCGGTGAAGGCATCGAAGCCTTTGATATGTGCTATTAGGTTGTCGTACAAATCAACATCGTAAAGGGTGGGTGCAAGGCTTTCCGGGAGTTCAACGGTCGATAGCTGATTTTGGCGAAGGCAGAGTCGCTGCAGTGAATATTATTAACGTCCGTTCCATTATAATGTAAGGCCGCTTGAGAAAGACGACGCATACCTTGAGTTTCGTGAATCGCTCTAATCGTAACGCTGGTATGCTTGTTATCCGGCAGTGTACGAGGTTGATTTCCTGCACCACCATGGTCAGTATTCGAAATTTCGCCCTCAAGGAGCTCGAGATACAGACGTCCTCATCATCCTCATACTCATCCAGCAAATCTATCACACCCAAACATCAGCTTACCGCCTCAGCAATTCTCCTTCTCTTTTTTGCCTCCAACCCACCTTCATCAGCCTCAATCTGCTCCACAGGCAGTGCATCCTCGTCGGAGTGCTCCGGATCGCTCAGAGCACCTGAATTAGTTATCACGGGTCTCTTTTCCAGCCTCAACTTCCCATCCCAGCCTTTACTATCTCGTGGTGACTGGTGGTCAGTTTGGTTGTGTGCAGTATCACCAGGCAGTTCGACATGCGGGGTTGATTCTGAAGTCATGGTGGCGGTTTCGCGGGCTCCAGGATTTCCTGTGTGGTGGTTGAAGAAGGCTATCACAGGCGAGCATCGAACGCACAAATATGTTTCGCTTTCAGTCCGGGCGGTGGCCAAGGGACACTTGGGCGTTGGGCGATGCTGCGCGGGTAGTGGTGGTGATACGTGGTGAAGGACCTCTTGCCGTCTTTGGGACCGCTTGCCGCATGAAGCTGCTGCAAAAATGTGCAAAATTTGAATTTTATGCAAATGGTATCTCGACAACTCGACAGCTCGACATCTACGCGCTGAAGTCCTTAAACTTCACCGCCCTTCGTCTCCATTCGCTTTTGCTTTAGTTAATGCAGGTTTAAGGCTATTTGCTCCACTTGTGAGACAAAGGGAATGCAATGTTATTTGTCAGTTGAATTTTATCGGTGAGTTAACAAACCCCCTCCACATGAATTCATATTTGAGAAGTGTAATTAGTCATGCAACGAGGGAGTGCTGATCGGGTGCTCTTGATCTGGTATTTCGGAGTTCCTCAAGCTTGACATATTATTACCCTTCAAGATTCCTCATTGGCACCTGAGGCGCTTTTAAAGTACGTATAATGGCACATCAACGTCTTCTAGACCTTCCGTAGCGATATCCAACTACGTCTCTCCTCGTCCACAAAGCTCTCCAAGGTGTCATTTCTGGATGCTTGCCATGCCAATTATGTCCATGCATGATTCACTCTTCGAAATTTCCCAGAAGCAAGCCTCTCAAAAGAAGCCGAATGCTCCAATAACAGTCCTGCCGTAGAAGTATTGAGGCAAATAGCCAGCCTTCGCTCTTACTGGCTGCCACACATTCAATGTAAAACATTAATAATACCAGATATAAACTCTTATTGAAGCTTTCTAGTAAGATTTCTAAAATTATAAGGACTGCACCAACTATCTCAGGTGAGGCTTGCAGGGTCCATCCCTTCCAACGGTGAAGTCTTACGAGAGTTGCGAACACTTAGAATCAAAAGTACGCGTATGATCACGGAGCCCTGATCGATAACCGTAGGACACATTTCACAGTTGGAAGGGATAAGCTGGCATTTACGCCCTAGTAGAAATATTATGAGTAACTCAGATTCGAAATCTGGAAATATTTTGGGGGCCCACAGCGTGTGCGAGAAGACGAGTAGCGTTGATGTCATAGCCTCTCGTATGCAATCCGTCAGAAGGCCAGAATCACAAGGCTAACAAAATCAAGGAAGAGAGCAAGGAGGAGTGGGTCGCAAACGCATTTGAGGATCACAACATATTTTGTAAAAAATATCCCGAAACGATGTACATTAGTGTATCAAATACGCAGAGAATAGATGAGGGGTTGTTCTAAGTATAAATTGATTCTGGCGAATCTGCCATGGCGACTAATTTACGCGAGCAATTTTGCAGTTCGTCCCGTCGCTTCTACCTTTATAAATAGTAACGATTGCTGCATCGGAAAGTTTTAGGGGTTGAAGTCTACAATAGGAGAAGCTGTCAGCTTGCCAATTCGTCCATAGCACAACACCGTGAAGTCCTCTGTACTCGTGATCTGCGAGGAGGGAGCGAGGCTCTGGATCGGCCAGGTAGCCAGATGACTTGGAGCGCAACAAATGCTATCATGAACCACACCTTAGGTGAGACACTGGAATATATCGGCATGTGATTGTACCGCAACCACAGGATATGTGATGATAGACAGACGATGCAGCCTTTCCCGCTCTTCTAGAAGTACAGGCAAAACTCCTTAATACCGGGTATATAATGATACATTTTGTATTACGATCTACACGCCCTGATCGAGCCTTTTTTGGTGTAACTAACGATAACCCGACTTTTGACGATCTTGTTAAGCCCTACCACCAATATCGGTATAACTAGTTGTATGGGAATGGGGTATATCTGGCCCACAAAGAGGGAGATCTATACCCTTTAGGCTTTAAGATCCACTTTTTATTAAAGTTTTACCTTATTCACCCTACACGTGACTATTGATATAACAATACCATTGGTATTACGATACATTTGGCGCCAAAACCCATACCGTACTAAAGAGTTTTGCCTGTACTCCTTTTGAAGGTGACGGGCGTAATTGCAAGGCATCCCCTGCGTTTAAGCGGCAAAGTTGCCTCCGAAGTATGTGGCGCTCGTCCAGGTCTCGCTTTTGCAGGCAACGAATAACGAAGCCTTGACGACCGTTAAGGCTGCTGATAGGCCAAAGCTATCAAATCTGCGCATGTATCGTGGAGCCCTAGTCAAGGGTTAGCCGCCCATCGCACTGGGAATTGCCTGGCGGCTGCACAGAAACTGCTTCGAGAGAAGTCGAGAAGTCATTACGCGGCTGTATCGTCGCGATGGTCAATTGCACACGGGTTCGAATTGCCGTTCGCCAGTAGAGCATTAGCTGCGATTCGCATTCTGGGGCAAGCAGGTTTGCTGTGGGCCAGCTAGAAGGCTCCGCAGCGCAAGGTAATCAGCTCAGGAAAGCACATTGCCCATTGGACTGCTACATCCAATCCGCTCAGCTTGACTTGTCGTTGAAATTTAGCTACCTTATTACCAGGCTAGACGGCATATCGCAGCAAGACGGCTAACACGAACCTGTGTTAGACGCGAGCCAAGGCCTAGGAAAGCAATACCTCAGAGCCAGCCCCTGTCGTGTCGCCCGCTACATTGCGGCCATCTCCTCATCCAGCCTTTGCCCAGCTGTCACTCCGCCCACACCCCGTCGCGACTCCATCTGCCAGCTATACCGCGACACGCCCTACCTTCAAAGTGCTTCGCCAGACCTGATCGCTACTCGGTGCTGACACTGCGAGACGGCACTCTCTTGCTCATCTCATTTCCGCTCTAGCATTAGGCGAGTTACCAGCCTCATCGACTCCAGACCTCCCCGATCTTCGCTCCACGCTCCGTCCATCCGGGTTCTCCCCGTCTCCTTCATACTTCTGGCCTCGCACTGCACTCTCATTGCGACCTTCCCGCCCGCCGTCACCCTCCCGCGCGACCTCGGCCTGATCGCTGCCGCGCCGTCAATTGCCACTTTGAGAAGGCTAATTGCTTCGTCCCGGCGTCTTCCACCACGCGGAAAGCCCACCACGCGACAACGCAAGGAGCGTCCGGCATCAGAACTACCCCGCAGAACGGCATTAAGCTGCTTCAGACGCCTTTCTGAGGCCTCCGTTGCCCCAGATGAGCCACGAGGCCTTGCAGGCACCTGCGGATCAGTCTGGTCGAATTCCCGCGGCGGAAAAGGGCCTAACCAACGACGCCAACTCCTTTTCAGGACACGCCAACGGTTCAGGTGCGTCTCCTCGTATCATTTCTGCGTTCTATCATTCGTATATATCGCGCTAACCGCCTCTCACAATTTAGGGTCGACATCGTCACGAGACAATTCCACCACGAACGCCAACTCACGACTCCCCATACGAACATCTTCTCGAGAACCGCCATCTACAGAAGATCCCAGGAGATCCAGATCGACATCTGCGCAGGGCGCTGAAGATACACTTACAACTGAAGAGGAACCGCGGAAAAAACGGTCCCTACTTAGCATTCCTCATTCCTCGTCACAAACGCATGAAGATTCGACACCGACAGGCACTGGATTGAGTGGAGCTACCGTGGCAGACTCATCAGAAAGCATAGGACGAGGCTCTAAACGCAGTCTCACCGGCAAGCGGAGGGCTGGAAGCACTGCCAGCAGCAAACACTCACAACAGAGACCAGCAACGTCAGAGAAACCTCCACAGCCCGCGCCTGTGGCCGAGCAACCAGAAGGGTCTACGCACAGTAAATCTAAGAAGAAGGGCGGTTTCTTTTCCTTTCTCAGTTGCTGCGGGTTGCCGACTGGCGGAACTCTTGTGGACCAGGAAGAAAACACGGAAGCCAACAAGAAGACCAGCAAGCTGCGTACCGGGCGTAGCCCCCAGCCTACCCCGTTGAAGAACCATGATGCAAGTGCGGCCGAGTCCAGCACGGCAGATTCGAAGGAACCTATGGATGAGAAAACTGGTGACGCAGTATACGGTGGGGATAAACAGAACGAAAAGCCAATTCAGGGTGACGCAACAATGGACAAGCCAGCTTCAGATGTCCCGGCCACGTCACCCAGAATCGTGACTAGAACCTCTTCATCTAGAAAGAAATCTACGGACCAGCCTCTTCCTCCTCTACCAAATCAACCTGGACGTCTCGACACGGGTTCAGCGGCAAACCCCCAAGTCACAGTACAAGCACCAACTCCAGTGGTCACACAAGAGGAAGAGCAGGTCATACATGATCGGACGCCGGAACAGGAGCAAAGAGATACAGATATCGAGATGACAGACGCTCCACCTTCTCTACCAATATCCGCCAATGAAACGCACACGGCAGGAGAAGAGACTGCCAGTCAGTCGGTTCAGAGAGATTCTGCTCCAGTCAAAATCGATTTGCCACCACCACCTCCACTCGTCGAGCGTCAAGAGCCGACTAGGACATCTACTGGCGCCACGCCTCAGAACCAGAGTCAAGAGACTTCCCTTGCTGTGACGCCAGCAGAGACCCAAAAATGGCTTCTACCGCCGATTAAGCCAGAGTTCAAAGGAAAGAAATGCCTTGTGTTGGACTTGGACGAGACGCTCGTGCACAGCAGCTTCAAGGTAACGCACTTATCCTGGCTCAGCTACCATTTTACAAAGCTGACAATTCGCATAGATTCTTCATCAGGCAGATTTCACCATCCCGGTTGAGATTGAAGGACAGTATCACAATGTATATGTCATCAAGCGACCCGGTGTAGATGCTTTCATGAAGAGGGTTGGTGAATTATATGAAGTGGTAGTATTTACCGCCTCGGTGTCAAAAGTGAGTTTTGCTAATTGTGATGGTGGATTCCATGGCTAACATGGCAATGTAGTATGGTGACCCGCTTTTGGATCAGCTCGACATTCACGGTGTAGTACATCATCGGTTGTTCCGAGAAAGTTGTTACAACCATCAGGGAAATTATGTTAAGGTCTGTAGAAGCTTTGCCAAGCGTTTCAGACAAGCATTAACATATCTGCAGGATCTATCACAAGTCGGGCGCGATCTACGGGAGACAATTATTATCGACAATTCCCCAACATCGTACATCTTCCACCCGCAGCACGCCGTCCCAATCAGCAGCTGGTTTTCCGACGCTCACGACAACGAACTGCTCGACCTGATTCCGGTGCTCGAAGATCTCGCGGGCTCGCAGGTAAGCGACGTAAGCCTGGTTCTCGACGTAGCGCTATAGCATCCTCTCTCCATGATCGTGTGCAACGAACATTTCGATTCCAAGCATTACCTAGCTTTAGATTGTACTGTTTAATCCCTTGTAATTTGCATGGCGGCCAGGGCCCTTAAACGGAGTGTTGTTGAATCTCGCTCTGGAAGCCCCCTCTCCTCCCCCTTCCTCCCCCCAGGCGGCAGTGCGTGTCTTTCTTCCAACCAGCTTTTCTCACCGCACCGGCGCGCTCCAGAGTGTCTGTTGCGGATGTGTTCATAACCCAAAAAGCAAAAAGTCCCCTTAGCGGAAGGGACACTCACATTTTCTGATGCATCAAAAGAGTCGGATTAGGGCGGGGGAGAGCCAGGGGAGGAGGGCAAGGCTGCGCAAGGGAACGGGGACTTATACTTCCTTTTCTTGCGCCCCCGCCTCCCCTGCTGCTTTCCCCTTGCTCCTGTTTTCCTGTTTTTATTTCTATTTTCCTCCGCGAGGTCACTGGATATGTATACCTGTCTATTTCGTCCCCCCCATTCTCTTACCTCACCACGCGCTGCCTTCGCGGTGCAATCATTTTTTCTTTCCTTTTATCTGTCGAGCCAGCGGTATTCTTTTTGCTTGTCTTTGCGTGATGGGGGGGCCGAGGCTCTTTTTGGACTAGCATTTGCGGGAATCAAGAACATCAGGGGCTCTTTCCATCCGTCTAATCCATCCACCTATCCGCTTCTCTGCTTTTGACTGTGTCTGCATCCGTGTCTGCGAGAGGGGGAGGTGGGGTCCGGGTGCGCGGCTCTTTTTCCTTCTCTCCCCGCCCGCGACTGGAGCGTGCGTGAGTGTGTGCGTGCTGTGTGTTGTGTGAGTGAGTGTGTGCTTGTGATTGGCATGCTTATGCATCTGATTGTGTGCTGAGAGGCGCGCAGACTTAACTACTTGGGACTTTTTCTATACTCTCCTTTGTCTGGCTCGGGGTTTTTTAATTTCTCTATTTTTCCCTTTTTTGGTGGCCGTTGGAACGTGTTGTGGGCTTTCTTTTGTTGAGATGGGATCGGCGAGTTTGTATGGAAGATAGTCAGAAGGGAAGGAGTAGGTGATAGGGGCAGAATAAATATATATCAATCCGCTCATTTGACGCATTTGCTATGTGACAAGGCTGAGATGCGGGCAACGGGGGCACGAGATGAGGTGAGATGAGGTGGAGGCACGTGCAGGGGGGTGATTGGAAGGAAGGGGGTTACTGGGTACAGCGGAAACAGTTCCTAGAGGGAGTACAAGAAGCTCGAGTTTAAGCCGCGCAGTGTGACAAGCCCGAAGCCTTAGGGCTGACCGGGCTGGGCGGCCTTGCACATGCCTTTGCCCTATCCTACATTGCGTGGCATGCCCTGCTCGCCACGGACATCCCTCCGTGCTAATTCCCACTCTATTTCCGTTTCCCTTACGTTTCGTTATTCTGTTGCGTTTTCACCCGATACCCCGATCTCGCTCTACCGCCTCTTCTTCCAAATCTTCACAAACTCAATCTTTTCCTGCACCCCCAAACCAACCCTCTTTACCCGCCCCAGCCGTGCCAAGTCCTCCCCCACCCGCTCCAGCACGTGCCGCTCGTCGCCGCTCAGCCCGTCGTCGGCCGCCGCCTCGCTGTCTACCAGCGTGTCGCTGCTGCTCACGTGGTCGCCAATCGACGTGCTGTCGAAGAAATTCGTATCGTACGCGCCTTTGTGCACCCCGTTACGCCTCGCAGCAGAGTTGGTCGTCGCAGCGGAGGGCGTGGTCGGCGAGGCGTTGTTGTAGACGCACTCGGCGATGCGCACGCGGATGCAGTGCGTCGGCTTCGAGGCCAGGCGCCACAGCCACGAGAGGTACTCGCTGGGCACCGGCGTCGTGATATCGCCGGGGGTGTAGCGCAGGCTGACGGGGAAGATCTTGGTGCTGGGCGGTGCGGAGAGCAGGCTTAGCGAGAAGGGTAGGATGCCGCGGCCGTTCGTGGTGGTGCATTCGGGCAGCACGACGATGATGGCCGAGGGGTTATCGGCGAGTAGCGCGGAGAGCGTGGTCAGGCGTGCGGAGGGAGGCGGATGGAGGGATGGTGGGAGGAGGGCGAGCTGCATGGCGCGGAAGAGTGAGATGCGCTGCACTTCCCGCGTTGTGGGATAGGAGGCTGTGAAGATGGGGTCGAAGATGGCGGCGAGGTAAAGACAATCGAGGGGCGAGGTAAATGAGGATGCGATGATGGTGCCGGGGGAGGGGAGTCGGTGCGCATTTTGCTTGGCTAGAGAGCTGGGAGGTGTCAGCACAGGTGGGTAGAGAGGTTTCGGGAGGTTTGAGTTGCATCGGAGATGTCTGTGGACAACTTTACCCTCTCTTAACGCGGTCTATCTGCAGATCTATCCACCATATGCCTGGTATCCCAATCATGCACCACAATGCAGCCTTCTTGGCTAGCGACCCGACTGGCAGCCATCGCAATATGACAAAGTAGAAGATCGACATGCAGAGCAGCGGGGGGACACGGACGGCGAAAAGGAAAATGTGGATTGGAAGGAAGAGGAATCCTGTAGGCGGGGACGGAATAGGGAAGAATGGTGCAATGCCAGATCCTGAGATTTTTTTAGCAGCCATCGGTGGGAAGACATGTGTGATTGATGCATGAAATGTGGAAAAAAGTGACAGTCTTATTTCTCACCTCTGTCGCGGAACTGCGAATATTTCTCCATTTTGCTTCGAAGCTGTAAGATTGCGCGTTACCTGTCCATCAGAGAGTAAGAAGTCGGCTTGCAGCAGAGGATGGAGGAGCGGATGTGATAACGAGGTCGCAAAGTGACGGTGCAGGGTTGGTAATATGCCGACGAAATGTCGCTTGGCGCGCGAATGGTGATGTCGCGCATGTGAAAGAGAGAGCGAGCGGTGGCTGATGGCTGTGGCTGATTACTACGGGGCGGTGCATGTTTTCGATCCTTTGGCTGCCCGTCGCTGCTTTGTTTACTCGCCCCGACTTCGAAAACACCCATACCCACCACTACCAGCGCTGCTTGACAACCACCAATTCCACCACTTTCTCGGCTATCCTTCTTTCCAGACCCTCAATGGAGTGCTGAGTCTCTTTCTTGTATTTGACGATCCTGTTCTGACTTTACCGCCATGGAATCAAATGAGAATGCGGTATGCCGTCTCCCTCCGCTACCTCTAGATACTGATGCGCGCAATGCTTCTTCAGCTGTCGAATTGTCCAATACTAACAAAATACGCTGTGACAGTCTATTAGAGCCTCCGGGCTACGGCCGCCTTCTAAAATACCCCCTCTATCTCCACCAACAAAGGGCCTCATGGAGATGTCTCAGTCTACCAACAATTCGAGAGCAATGTTGCCGCCTCCGAATCAAGGAGCGACTCAGAAGCATAAACCTTTCGGACGTATGCGCTATCCAATATCTAGTAGTAAACTCCATGGCTAATCCCCGAACCTGCGCAGTACCTGAACCTGCGCCTAAACAGCGAAAGACACTGATGGAACGCGGAGGCGAGCCAATTCGACAGAGCCAGCCAGCTCCGCCGAGCACGAAACCCGCAAATAGCGCCGTCAAGGGTACTGCGGCGAATGGCGTCAGAAATGGGGCGTTCTCATCTTCGACTTCCCGCGTCCCATCCGCTGCGTCGTCGCGACCTATGTCAACTTCGTCTTTCGGTAGCAGCGTGGGTCACGGAAGCAAGCCACCATCCGCGATGAACAACTATCGCCCACAAACAGCATACGGTCAATATGGCCATAGTAGGAGTGCCTCTCATCAACCGATCTCACGCCCTAAGTCATCGTTTGACGATCGTTCGATGGGAGGTGAGCAAGGTGTTGATACACGCAAAGGTTCAACCCCAATTTTCGTTTCTGCATATCAGCAACGTTTGAATTTGAAGAAGCTGCGAGGACGCAACGACTCCCGGGATTATATATATAATATCGGGTCAAACGGCCTTGCTGCAACCCCCCCTCCCCAAACACCCTCTCGTCCCTCTTCACAGTCATTTGCAGTCGTCCCTTATCGAGATTGTTCCCTGAGCTCGGTCTTTGAGAGCCTCTCTCTTAGCTCGAGCTTTAATGCAGAAGAGAACTGCAATGCAATCTTTGAAGAGGAACATCAACTGCTTATGACCCCTTCTCGTATACCCCGAGCTGCACCAACACCTCAACGTGTTGTTTCTCCTACACCTATCATGGCCACTTCAAGGTCATGTTCACGTGCCAGTTCACCAAGCAAACCAAGATTTTTGTCCAAGTATTCTAACACGCGTGAGGCAGTTTGGGACACTGAAAGCCGAATCGAAAATATGGAGCAAGAGTTCAACAATTTCAAAAAGACCGTGGAGGGCACGGTGACTGAAAGGAACTCTTTGAAGGAAACCGTCGATATATTGAAATCTAGGCGTACGTCTCTTTTCGCTATTCGTTCTTCTGTTCAAGAGTTTTTGGCTACCATTCCTATGCGTTCCCCGAGTAATTTGAAGTTGACGCATGGGTTGATTTCTGTAGTCAATGAATTGGAAGGTATCCGCACACAACTTACAGCGATCAATACTAAGCTGCAGACCGAACTGGAAGATACGAAGGTTAAACTCTCGACTTCCAATATGGCTTTAGAAGATACTCGGAGGAGTCATTCATTTGAAGTGGACGATCTCCGACGGAAACATCGCAACGACATGGAAGACCTACGGGATCAGCATCGCAAAGAAACGGAGAGGTCACGCAAAGGCACCGAAGAAGAAACCACCAAATTGCGAAAGGAGTTCGAAGCCGAACTCGACAAGCTAATTAAACTTCACAGAGATGAGTTGGCCGAATCGGAGCGGCGGTTGAAGACTGAGATTGAAGATGAGCGGAGCAGGAGGACACGAGAAGTACAAGAGATTCAAACACAGTGTGCTCTAAGAATCCAAAATGCTGGACTAGATCTTGACGTCAAGGAAAGGGAGGCCCAGAGTATTCGAGGAGAACTTGCTCAAATTACCTCAGAGCTAGAACGGGAGAAGTCTCTGAAGGCCAGTCTCCAAGATAGGCTAACGGAGGCATCAGCAAACAATCTAACCCTAGAGACATCGAATCGCGCAATGAAGGCCAATATCGATTTCCTCGAATCTGGCAATCAGGCCCAGTCACAGGCCTTCGCAGATTTGCACAGACAAATGCAGGAAGCAATCGACGCAGCAGATCTTGCCAATGAAAAGCTCCGTGCTGAAGAAACACTCCGCCGCAAGCTGCATAATCAAGTCCAAGAACTTAAAGGCAATATTCGCGTCTTCTGCCGTGTTCGACCAACGCTTGCGTCGACCGAAACCGGACCAGCCAAAATCGAATTTCCGGACACGGATACTGATAGTAAAGAGGTGGTTATCCAAGGTCCAGAGCAACGTAGCGCGCTTGGAAATGTTACCACAGCTATCAACCCCTTTTCCTTCGACCGCGTGTTCGGTCCTCAATCACAAAACGCCGAGGTGTTTGAGGAGATTAGCCAGCTAGTGCAGAGCGCGCTTGATGGCTATAATGTGTGCATTTTCTGCTATGGTCAGACTGGTTCCGGTAAGACTTTTACCATGTCCGCCGCTGACGGTATGATTCCACGAGCCGTGCAACAAATCTACGCTGAGGCCACTCGACTTGAAGAAAAGGGCTGGAAGTATAAGATGGAGGGCTCTTTTGTTGAAGTATACAACGAGAACCTCAACGACCTCCTTGGGAAATCGGAGGACCTGGACAAGAAGAAGCTCGAGATCAGACATGATACGGCGAAGAAGCAGACTATTATCACAGATGTCACGGCTGTGCTGCTTGATGGACCTGAGCGCGTTCATGAGATGCTGAAGAGAGCGACGAATAACCGTAGCGTCGCGGCCACAAAGGCTAACGAGCGCTCCTCGCGAAGTCATTCGGTGTTCATCCTCAAGCTTCTGGGCAAAAACAGCATTACCGGAGAGAGTAGCGAGGGTACTCTCAATCTAGTTGATTTGGCAGGCAGCGAGAGACTCGCTCACAGTCAAGCTACGGGAGAGCGCCTCAAGGAGACGCAGAGTATCAACAAAAGCTTGACATGTCTCGGGGATGTCATCAATGCGCTAGGGAATGCGAAGGAGGGCTCCCATATTCCATACCGCAACAGCAAGGTAAGTCCATGCTAGGCTCTAGCAGTTCTTAAAGTTATATGGGAAACAGCCTGCTAATACTTATTCCAGTTGACCTACCTCCTGCAGTATTCTCTCGGTGGCAACTCGAAGACGCTCATGTTCGTCATGATCAGCCCACTCCAGGCGCATCTGAATGAAACTATTACAAGTTTGAAGTTTGCAACAAAGGTATACCTCGAATCTTTACTCTTATCTAACGTCAAAGTTAATTATAGCCATAGGTGCACAACACACACATTGGCACAGCCAAGAGGCAAACCAAAACCAAGGACTAAACACCTTTTCATGCACGGCCATCTATTTTGCGTTTCTAAACGGTTGAATTGGGTAATAGCGTACGATATCACCAGCGTACCAAAAAAAACGCGCTGTTGGATACCCCTTGAGCGCTTCATGTATCTCCCTTTTTTTTGGGGCAGCGAATCGAAGCGTCCAAACTGGCTTGCTTACTTCACTGACTGGCGTTTTGTCTAACGATTGGGCGTCCTGGGAGGAAGGGGAAGAGCCTCAAATTGGGCTCGGCTTTGCTGTGCTTATTTTATGTGGCGGCGGTTTTTCGGTGTTTTTAGGTACGGATTTTTGGGTTGGGGGATTATAGTAGATGTGAGATGCAGGTAGGATGAATTGTAAACATCTTGACTATTTAATTCGTCGTTTACGGGTGGGAGTGAAGGGAGTAGGTGGAATATGCGGGGGATGTTGGAGGAGTTTGACGGACACCGGCTTAAATATAAGAACCGCAGAGAGTACCAGAATCTCTATATTACTATGATACCAGGGCGAGGCTCGCCGTACTCTTACCAGCTTTAGTTCCCTCGTCTGCACATATCCTGCTCGGACGCCTGAAACGGCTAAAAGACGACACGCCTAACTCCACAAACCAGAGCATCCAAGAGAAGCCGCCTCTCACACCTTCCCTCCACGACCTACAAATCTCCTAGTTCTCCTATCACCCTTCCCATTCACACCATCCCCCTCTCCACCACTACAGCCCAAGCCCGAGCCCCAATCGCAACGGCAAGCAACCCGCCCACCACGGCCACAGCACCCGCCGCCCACACCACCATACCGCCCCAAACCCTCGGCGCGCCTCCCACAGCATCTCCCCCCAGTATCAGCGCTCCAAGGCTTTCCAGCCCCCGCCTCGCCGCTGGCGTTGGTGTCGGACCCGATTGCGCGGTCTGAGCCATCATAGCGGCGGTCGTGGCTGCAGCAGTACCAGCACCAGTAGAGTTTGGTTGGTGCGTTTTTAGTTGGGAGTTGTGTGAGAGAGGGGAGTTATAGTGTTTCAGGAGTAGCAAGGGGAGAGGGGGAGTTAGAGGAAGTAGAAAGGGGAGGGGGTAAGAAAAAGTGCAGGATAGAAGGGGAAGCGATAAAGAGACTAAGGCAGCTCACCCTTCATCCCGCAAAAATCACGCAAGCTCTCAGAGAAAGTATTCACAGTCGACAGATCCGTCCAGCCCCGAATACAGCAATCCTGACACTCCCCCCACGTCGTCGCGCCGTACAAACCACCCTAAATCAGCACACTCACTCTCACTAAAGCCCCCTCTTCCCTTCCCTTCCCTTCCCTTCCCTCCCCTCTCCAGCCCACCAAAAAAAAGCTCAGGTCGCAGCAAGGGGGAAGGCGGCAATAGTCACCCACAAACTCTTCACATCCCCGGACTCTCTGCATCGCACGCACATGTCTGAAACGCCCCGCTCTACGCGCGATCGTTCGGGTCCGCCAGCCCGCCGATGGTCCTGTAGCACGCCTGCAGCGCCGCGGACGTGCCGCTGCACTCTGGATTCGTCTAGCAGATCTGTGCGCGCAGCGGGTTCGGCGCCGGGGAAATCGTTGCGGCCGCAGCGGATGTTGAGGCGGCGTGTGGGTGCGTGCTGGGTGAGGTGGCGGTGTTGAAAGTCCAGGAGGTTTGGAAGCCGGTTGGGAGGGTGGTTGCGGTGGTTGTTGGGGTAAAGGTGAGGGGGAGGGGGAAAAGCAGCTTCGTGGGTGAGTGTATGAGTATGGTATGAGGTTGAGGATGTCTAGACACGGAAGATGGATGGAGTGGGTGAGATGTTAGGAAGTAGGTAGGAAAGATAAGGTCTCTGCAGGGGGGTAGTGAAAGAGAAGGGGCATGCACACGAGATAAGTCCTCTCAACACCGAAACACCCAAGAAATAGAATAAGGAGTGTTGTGAAGACGAGTCTGGCGCATACAGCAGAGAAAGATGCCGCACCAATTCACCGCAGCGAAGAGCAAGGCTGACCAATCACCAGCATGCGTCGCAAAAACCCCAGGAATATATATGATCCGACTGGTAATAACACTTGATGCTCTGGTCAAGCATGACGAAGAAGATTCACGTTCAAAGAACGAAAAAGATAGAAATAAACAGATGCAATTTTGAGTAGAAATTGCAAATGAATGCGATGACTCTGGAGAACCCGAAAAAAAGCAGAGGGAAAAAAACGGGTACGGTATGTCCAATTTTTAGAATAGCAGATGAACGCCCAAAATGCCTACAGCGAGGTGCCTCCATTTCAGTCTATCCAAGAATAATACTCGTAAAAATAGCGAGTTAAAATGGTTTTTGGCCCGTCAGAAACACGAATGGTATCGCATCATGAACAGGTTAGAAGCTGACCGTAAGCCCAATTCCCCCTCCTCCACTCTTCCTACCAAACCAATCAAATCGAATCGAATCCCACCCAATCTAATCCAGTTCAATCCAATCCTTCTCCTCAAACAGAAATTAAAAAATCTCCAAGCCCTCAAAATCCACGCAGAGATTCCGCTGCGTGACGCTGGGCCCGCCGTGTCTCCGCTCATACTGCGTCGTGCCGAAATTGGCCGGTCTGGACGCATACACGCCGACGCGGACGGCCTTGTCCTCGACGCCCCAGAAGAACCACGTCACCTCGCGCAGCTTCTTCCAGCCGGAGACCTCGTCCTCGTACCAGATCCAGAGGGCGTAGCCGATGCGCTCGATCTTGACGCGCAGGTCCAGCCGCCGCGCGTGGTGCGGCGGCAGCGCCGTCAGCGCCCAGTCCGCCCCATCCGCCGTCGCGCACACCGACGTCGCGTGGCACGCGTTGTTGCAGAACTCCAGCCCGACTTTCACCCACTTGGATGCTGGCGCTGGCGGCACGTATGCCGGCGGCGCGTCCCCCTGTGCCGCTGCCGCCGCCCCCACCACTGCTGCTGCTGCTGCCACCACGCCCACTCCTGCTGTTGTAGATGTTGCTGCTGCTGTGCCCGTCTGCGCTGCTGACCCACCAATGCGCCCCGGCGGCGCGCCTGCGAATATCACCAGCCCGCCCTGATCCCATTCGAGCTCCCAATCAGCCGAGACGGTAACTTCGGCGGCGATAAAAGGGTTGCGCAGCGCTGTGTAGAGGATGGGGGCCGTCGATGTATCACGAGAAGGGGGTTTCCGCCAGAGGTCCGTGTTCGGTGGTGCCGCAAGGGTGAAGGATCCCATCCATTCTGGCACAGCCGACGGCGGGATGTTGAGCGCCGTGAAGGACGAACTGTCAGGAGGCATGGCCTCTCGCTCTCTCTTTGTTTCTCTCTCTGTCCCTCTCTCTCTCTGTCTCTCTTTCACTCTCGCTTTGCGGGTGGGAGTGAGAGGGGAGGTGAGGTGAGGCGAGGCGAGGCGAGGCAAGGGGGGGAGAATTGGAATTGATTGTAACGCGGGGAAAAGAAGAGAGGTGATAGCTCGGGTCTCTCTCGCGTCTCGCTCTCGGGGCGCAGCGATCAGTGTCCCGGTATATGTATACCCCGCCCAGAACCCTCGTTGTAGTGGGCGTTTACGACGACGTGTACGACGTGCTTTCAAAGGTCATTCGCTTCCTGCGTCGTGGTGGTGGCAAGGATACCATATGTAAGCTGACGGCGCGCAGGGTATGTTGAAAAATGGCTGTGAGACAAAATCAGATCTTGCCTAGGATGATGTGGGAGGATTCCCGCCGGCCGTGTTTCCGATCTGAGGAGATGCGGATGGTGTGCCCTATAGCTATGCCCGCATAGAATTAGTTGATGGCTTTTATGGCTTTATGGCTTTTCTAAGTCCTGGTTATGTGATGGCTGTGTAGTAGTTATTACTGGCTGCTGTAACTCGAGGGCGAGCTTTAGGCTCATGTCATGATCGAATGCTTCTTGCTTTGCTCGCGCCAACGCCCACCAATGGCCGGTGGTGCTGGTGATGCTGGTGGTGCTGTTGGTGCTGTTGGTGCTCTACAGCGCGCCGCGTCCTGCCCACGGCACGCGCGCGCGCCAGAGAGTCGTCAGGTTTTGCGGCTTACCGGCTTAATTGGTCGAGGCTTGCACTCCGAGAGCGGACAGAGAGAGGGCAGGAAGGGCCAGTGCAGAAATAGAAAACATTGTCTCAGACTTACCTACAGACGGAGCCCTCGGACTGACGTGATTATCGTGATTACCGTGATTATTGAGCATCAAGGTAGCCCGCAGAGGTGAGAAGTAGGAATGGATATAAATATTTCATTTCCACCTCCATGCCTGCGCGCTCACGCGCCCCCAACACACTTGGCCGGGCGTGTGCGAGGCGGTTCGGGCGAGCTGAGCCAAACCGCCACCGCGCGCGCGCGCACCCCTTCAACGACGACGATGATTACGGCGACGCGCTCAGGCCGGGGGGGGCGTCAGGGCCATGCGGGAGCCCCATGGAATCATTGACTGTTGGGACGTCATCCTAGAAGGAGTGGGAAAATGTTGCAGGAATTGTGGAATGGCAGAAGAGCATTTGTCGACGTCGCGATGCGCTGCCCGGCGCGCCTGAAAGGGAGTCGTCTCATGAGTTGCATGAGTTGCATGAGTTGATCGAGTTGCAGCAGAGGAAAAAAACACTCGCGACCCGCTACGTGGCAGCCAGGTCGAGCAGGTTCGAGCGACTCAAGCAGCAGCAGAGACGGCCCATTCGCGACGCTGGTCCTTCGACAAAGCGTGCCCTCGTAGAAAGGTCGACGATGATGGGCGATATGCAGCCCAGTCCAGCATGCCGTGCGTCGAGGAGGGCAGTTGTGGGATCAGCGACGGATGAGCTGTCTGCCGTTACACAGCCAGGGGGAAGCGGCGATGGATGTTCTGCAGCGCGCAAGGGGCCTACAATATGCCCATCATGCCGACGCCGCAGCCCCCCAAAACCTTCCTCGACCCAATCGATGCCCTTGACTGCCCTCGAGTACAGTTGGATTACGCGATTACGGAAAAGTCGCCGCTAGGGCTGGATCAAAAGAGAATGTGTGCTGTCCCGCCTTTCTCCACTAATCGCCAAGCCGCAAAGCCAGCCTCTAAACTCCCCTTAAGCCCTCCCTAAGCACTCCCGAGCAGGCAGAGTATAGGGATACTGCACTCTCTTCTCTCACCGACAGCATCTCTGATCTCCTGAGCACTTCGGGTCTATACTTGGCCAATGACTCTGGGGCGAAATGCGAAAAGGTACACCAGAGCCAACCTTATGACGAAAGGTGCAGGAGAAAAAAAAAAGAAATGATCCCCTGAACGGTCTTCGCTGTACAGGACGCTCACCGACTGAGATGCGGCACAATGCTTGCTAGTCGGAGCATTATTAAACACCGAACATGCAAAATGCAGTCAGTCGTACATGCTCGTTTCTCTTCATTCATTGCACCACTTGTTCTTTCTTTGCATTTCAGGGGTAGATAAATTTAGACATTCGAAAAAGCCGAGTGTTATTGTTTTTCTCTTCTGCTTATCTTTCTAGGAACTTGAGTTTAGAATGAATGCGAACGCTCAATGCTGTGGAACACCGATCCAAATCCAAGCGCCTGGTCCCAATGGCCGGATTGCCTGAACGAGCTGTTCCAGAGAACATCCATCGCCTTGCTTGAAAAAGACTCGCTGAAATACTCATCACAAGACTCTCTCGCCATCTCTAATAAGCATGTCAGTCACAAATCATGGGTGCTACAAGTGCCCATCGCCACCGCCCGGGTGCCTTATTACATCAGCCAAAAACCTCCTCATTCCGCTTACTCGAACATCAAGATTGAAAACTCAGGCAACGATATTTTTAGCCCCTGAACTGCCCATCTAGAACTATGTAGGACTGCTTGGTCGCCAGGCAACCGTATTTAAGGAGTTCCGACGGCATCTTCGGGTTAGCTGCATATCTCGTCCCTGAGTTCTGGTAACCGGTTCTGACCTGCATTTATGTTGTACTCCACAATCTGCGGCTGAGGCTGAACGTGCTCCACGTTGAACATCGATTACATCGCCACTGCCGGCTACCTTTTGTCCTGCCACAGTTTCCTATTCATTCGCTTGTAGAAAGGTTTGTTGTAGTCTCTTCAATGTACCTTGTCGTGTGACGGTCCCCGCTGGAGAGATCGAACGGTTCGTTGTTGTCAGTCCGGAGTTCACGCCGGTGCAACCATGCTTGTACCACGAGTATGGTCGGCCCATCGCCATGTAGTGCACTAACGGTTGCCGAGAAAGGTGAGGTTCCGGGCACTCTAGGAAACGCGACATAATTCAAGTGCAGAAGTCTGTTAGATGTCGGCAGCGGCGGAAAGATCCCTCTCGCAAAGACGTGTTGCCGCGAATCCCGAAATTTGCATCCCCTCATAACTAGCAAGGACGTTAGCACAGCCGTCCCACGTCAATTCAATCATGTGTTGAGACGTTAGAGGAGCCAGCATGCCAACTATTGGAAGGAAAAACACTTATCAGACGCTAGACGTGTTTTTTTACCTAATCTTACGAATTTGTCCATACTATTAGCAGATGTTCACGATGGTTTTGAATTAACAACCCCGTCTATTTTGATTCCATCTGATACTTAGGTGCGGCATTTATTTGCTTCTTAGGCGGCAGTAGCGAGTAGACGTGGTCAATGTGCGGCGTTCACCTAGAAAGCAATCATCATGCTTCCAGTGAAAGATGGTGACGTGTCAGGCATTTAGACCGCCTGTAGGCCTCTCCATATGCTCCAATACTACGTATGTCTCCTGGGTAGGATTATGAAACTGATAACGGACGCCTAATCGATCATCGGTAGCCGTTATTACCTCAAATATTACATCTTATCTTCTCCTTGGAAGCTAGATGCGAAGTCGAGTTTGATACATCTATGCGCAGTCAGAATTTGGTTGAACGCACAGAGATCCTCACGTCGGGATGATTCCGTCGGTAGCAAAGCAGATTTTAATGCTGTGAATTGTCCAAATGTCAATGCCATACGTTTACAGTTTGACGACTGTAGTAGTGGAGCTACAGCATCTCTCTTACAGCAGGTTCGTGAATGCCATTCCTGACTTTGAAAGCTTGAGCCGTTTGGTGAGATCTTAGAAACCAATGCTTGGATTGGTGGTAGGTCGCGAGGCGAAGTGGATAGTTTGTAGGAATGGTATTGATTTTGTGTTGAATTGGTCTTTGAGGAAAACAGTAGGCTCTAGACCCTGAGTTTACTCATCAGTCCTTTTGACGATATCAGAATGAAGGTGATGGATAACCGTCCCGGACAGCCAGCGAGCATTGCCTTCCAGTCTCAAGATACCAAGCCGTGCTGGTAACCCGAGCATTCAGCGCACTCACGACGGTCCTACGGCTTGAGATTAATATCGCTCGATATTCTCATGTAGAAAACGCGCGGGATGGACTGAACCCTGCGGGAAGAAAATTGAAGTCATTTAGCAATATGAATTATGCGCGTGGGAAGCGGCAATTGCGGGATGCTCAAGCAGGTACCGAATGAACCGCACAAGTCTCAATTTAGCGGATATCAAAGTGGAAAGTGCAATGCGGTAAATGGAGAGTGACGGGTTGAATGGAACGACCGACGATAATGCATTGATGCGGGACAGCAGCATGCAGAGAAGGCTACAGAGTCAGCGCTCAACCAGTCATAGGGAAGTCATGAGAGCATTTGTCGGCCCGGACTGACAGCTCGGGTTGTCGTCATTTCACTTTAGTTCGTTTTCTTCCTAGCTTCTGCAGGCATCCCCACACCCAGCATCCGTAGACCGGACTTGGCATCAGTTGCAATTGGCTTCTCTGATTCTTCTGGAGTAGGTCGATTGGATGTTAGTTTTCCGGTCTCAGTCGTACAATGTGGTCATCTAGGGATCCAATAAATCGCGAGTCCCAGGGTTATGCGGGTGGGGAGTTGTCAAGGCAGGGAAAGAAGTAGCGCAAAGCCCACAGAAGCGACGATCTCGTAGCGACCAGGCGTATTTAGTGCTCTGAGGAAGTCGCTCGTCTCTGCCCACGCGATACGGTTTGAAGGCCCACAAAATACGGATCAATCATTTGTTAGGTGGAGAACTAGGATTGTTAGGTCTCACTGCAGTGCGCGGAATACTAGGACTGCACACGTGAAAAGCGCAATCAAGAACAAGAATTGACGGAAAAATTTAGTCAGACGCTAGTCCGACATCTTGATATCATGTAGTGTCAATAGAGTGAGGGCCGGGGGGAAGGGGACTTGTCCTGGTTAAAGGGATCTCTAAATAACTTCTAATTGCCGAAAATTCAGAGCGGGAGATTGGTCAGATAAAGAAATACGGGCAGCTTATGCCATACTCCGGTCCCCTAATTGGATGGGCGTTCAGAATTGCTCGCGAGAGCTTCAGGCAATTACCGAAGACTGGAAATGAAATGCATGATCGAGTCTAGAACCAGAAATCGGCTCGTGCCAGATGTCAGAAGCTCCCCACCGGGTCCTAGGATAACCTATCCACCCCGCACAACATCCTGCTGGTCATGTTTTCGATATACGCTTATCCGGCGCGGTAATTCCTCGGACATAGCAAAATGAAAGAGCCCATGCTGTTCCAATAGTTCGGTGAATGATGTTTCAGGTCGATGTTTTATTCGCTTAAGATTCTCCCTGAAGTGCGGAGATTTCTTGGGGCCCACCGCCTTCTCGTATGATTTCCATGGCTGGATCTCAAGCACGAGGTAACCGCCTTCCACGAGCGATGATGCGCACTTTTTGAAGAAGGCTTCCAAGCCCCCGTCCAGGTGCTCTAGATGTATCCATTTGATGACGCTCAAGGCGAGAAGGACGTGGAAAGGGCCAGAAGTGGCCGGGTTGTTTGACACAGCCCAATCTTCGCAGACGAATGTCACTTCAGGCCATTGAGATGGAGAAATAGCAGAATTAAACGTTTGTGCGATGGCATCCCTACTCACTAAATGTTGGGATCGGTGACCGTGCTGGAGCACCGCGGAGATGGGAAAGTAATCTGTAGCTCTTGCGGTCTCGTGCGTGGCAGGCCGAACGCGGGAGGACCGAAAAGAGAGATGGCTGCGAGCTTGTTTGATCAGGTTCTCGTCGATGTCCACACCCGTCACGGAGGCAGCATCGAAGTTGAGGGCTTGAGAGGTCAATATCAAAAAGCCAAACATTAATCGCTTGGGTATTGGCAGGGTTATCCCAACACGGCCAACACACTTACCAAGTTGGACGGTGACAGCTCCAGCGTTGCAGCCAATGTCCCCTACTTTGCTGGCTCTGAAGATATCCGGGATCAGGGCTTCAAGCAGGCACAGACGGGGGTCTTTGACATGTGGTGAAGAAGGAGAACCCGGAAAATGGCGCGCGACGCCTTGGTATCCTGGGGGCATGGAATATGCCTTGGTCAGCGGTCGGGCTCTCGAACAGGGTTTGATTATGCCAACGATAATTGCAGTGACGGACCGTTCTCCAAATGAAATAATGTTCCACTCACCCTCATAGTTGCCCCAGTCAGTCATGCCTCGTGTCCTTGGGAAGTTTGCGGCAATGGCGCTGATCGCCGTCGGGAGTTTTCCGGATAGTGTCGATTGTTGTAAGGTTGCAGTCGAAATTTGCCTGGCGCGGTCTCAAACAGCAAAACTCTTGGCCCAAGCCTGGGTGCATCGGGCTGAACCGCACGAGGTTTGCGGGATAGGAAGCAAAACAAGCCCTCGCCTAAGGAAGCCCTCGCTTCCACTCGCCAGCACTTCCGAGTGCTTTCCAAAGTCCCCCACGGGCGTTGAAAGGCCTGCAAGCAGCCGTCACATAGCGTGAACTTCCCACGGGCCTGCACAATCCGTCGGCGGGACGGATGTGGGCGAATGTGGGCGGGTCCAGCTGCAGCTGCAGTCTTGACAGCAAAAAAGCATTGAGCATTTTGCTATCAGCTAATCCTAACCTGAACCAAACCGACCGGGCTGGGGGGAAGAATCACAGGAGGCAGAGATTGCCCACCTCTGATCGACACGAGGGTCTCCTTCCAAAGACAGCCTTGTACCTAACCTTTTCTGCAGCTCAGCAGTTTCAATAGTTTGCCAAGCAAGGAAAGTGAGATGCAGGGGAGCCGGACTGGTTCGCAGGAGGGTGCATGGCGGTTCTGCTTCCAGGCTGGAATTGATCATGGCAATGAGGATTCCCAGCCATACACGGACGCTTCGGGATGCGCACGACAGGGTGTGGCCAACGTCGCGGCTGAAAAGGGAATATGCCACCGCTAAGAGTTGCCAGCGAGCACGATTAAGCTTCTGTGAATCTGGCCGCTCCGCCACGGCCGAGAAAAGCAATCTAAGGCAGGCGGGAGCTCGTTGCCAATCCTCTTGCCTCCCGAGACAGCATCCATGCATTGCACATCTGGGAGAAAGATATCCCATGTGCCCCGTGTATCCCATGACTGCTGAAAGCCTCCTCTCACTCGCCCGGAGCATGTGCCGCCCCCGGAAACAGCATACATCGGCGGCGGTGATATGTCGCATTCGCCAACTTCCACACCTGCTGTCTCTGACAACTTAAAATTCGAGCATTGCGAGGACTGTGCGAACCTGGTCAGCCACAGCAAAGCATTCGCCTTCCTGGCCGTCAACTGGCCGCCGCACGCTATGCAATTAGACGATCGCCTGGAGCTGCGCAGCCGATTGGAGGCGAGATATGCGAGGAACGAGGTGTTTCACGCCCACCGGCTTTGCCGATGCCTTCGATTGCTCTTCGATGCCTACCATGCCGTCCTATGCCCAGGCTGGGATGCATGAGATACCGGACCCCAGGATTCAGGCAGCTTGCCGTCAGACGTCCGAGATGGAGCTATCTCTCTCCGCTGCATGACGGCCGTTGTCTGCAGGGCCCAAAAACCTGGGACACGGTGACTGAGGCAGAGTGCGTTGGAGGAAGAAGGATTTGCTGGTGGGCTGGCCATGGTCGCACAGACGGGACGTTGACGAGAGGCCGCTGACATGGGCATGGCATGGAAGTTGGAGCGGATCCGAGGCCGCACGGCCCTTAAGCATCGGCAGAGGACATGAGCCCTGCGAGCTTGATGCTCAAGAAGCCCTGCGATCGCCTTTAGCCGCGGTCGGCGGTCTCATCCAACGGCGTTGATTCGCGCATGGCTGGCGGTTGAGCCGTTGACAGATCGCTGATTCCTGGTTCTTGATGCAGCCACGGCCGGCACAGAATACCCCCCGGCCTTGGTCCAGCCCCTCAGCCATTCGTGTCCTTGGTGCTAAGCCAGGTCGTTTGGGAACTGCTGCCGCTTCGAGCATATGATGCCCGAGGGCGAGCTTGTCGACCTGTCCTGCTATACCACCGCTTTGCCCATCCCCCTCCTCCACCACTGCTTTTCCCTCCTCCATACCTGGCGCGCTGGCTAACGCCTCCGTCCCCTCCCCCCTTCCGCCCGCCAGCACGGAAAACCAGGCGGCTGGCTGGCTGGCTGGCTGGCTGGCTGGTAGGGACGCCTCGATGCTACCTCAGTGCTGTGCCCATGTACGGAGTTACATGCTAATCTATGCGATAATTGCTCACAAATTGGCTGCGGTCGGGACACATTGTGATACGCCTCTAGGGTGCTGCAGCACCGACTGATTTGAAACAGTCGCTTTACCCGTCCCCTTCGCGGTTTTGCGAAACCTGGGGACAGCCCTTTGTTTGCGTTTATCCGGTAGCAACCTTATTTGGTCAGTGTATTTGGGGCGTGCGAGACGAAAATGCGTCGCTGCGCCTGCACCACCACCGGCTGCTAGGCCTTGTTGCAAGCTGCCATCGCGGCCAGCAGAGGCGCCCTCTCGACGGCCATTCGTGCAATTCGTGCCATTGTTTGCTCCGCTAGGCGCGCCCGCCCTTAGCAGCCCTTACAAGCGGGCAGCTGGTGGGCAGTGCGTTGCAGGATAAAGCCTGGCATAATCCTGACCAAGCCCAGCGATTAACGTTTTAACGACTCTCACGCCTCAGTCCTTCCACGGCCCTGTCCCGGCGCCCATATCAACCAAGTCCCACTCCTGGGTCTCTGGGGATTACACCCCGCCAAGCACCCGGGTCCTCGCTGCTCCAATTGAGTGAGGCTATCTAGTGGGAGGCCCGCCTGGTTGCCTCCTCCAGCGTTGCCGTCGCAGATGTCTGGCGTGAGGTTTTGTCAAGCGTGCAATCCCTCCCCGGAAGCATTCGTCTGAGCCCGGAAAGCCGACGTAACTAAAAGAGGCCCGGGGCGGGGCGATCTCGCTGTTGACGATCCAGAGTGCCAGATACATACATGGTTGCTACAAGGGGCCACTCTTACCTATAAACCTCCAGACCGCCACACTCGCGGCAGTGTTCTAGTGTTCTAGTATCCGCCATTTGTCAAACCGCCGCACTCCCTGGGTCTGCTCGGCCTCCCATCTTGAGCCTCTAAACTGGTCACCAGGCGGAGCTCCAAATGCGGCTTCGTGCATCGTGTCCTGCCGCGGACAAATAATAACACACGCATGTCCCGACAACAACCTCCACCGCCGCTACATCCGCCAAATTCCGTTGTCTCTACTCCAACAATGATCGAAACTCAAAAGCCTCCTACTTTTCCTCCTCCTTCATTCCTTGGTCATCCGTATCGTCGCCTGCCTCAACCGGTTCAGCTCCCACCGCTGACTATCCCGCCCAACTCTGCACGACCCGAGTATCAGTTCCGTTCGCCCATCACCCAGCCCCTACCTTCAATCCAGCCAGGTCCTCCATCACGGCCTCAACCACGATCACACGCGGGACCTGCTGCACCTGTGGAAAAATTGCTTCACCCCAACCAGTACACCCCGCCAAGGTCGGACCCGCCATACTCACCGCAGCAGTATGGACCATCTATTTCCCCGCGCTCGGGGGTGGAGGGAAGAACAGCTCCAAGACGTCTAGCCGAGCCGCGATATTCCTTTGATGACTTACGGCCTAGTCATTCGGAGCAGCAGCCGTATGCATCCCTTGCGTCCCCCATCGAGCCCTCACAGAAGTCGTCGTATGCCCCACTTCCCTCACCGAGTTACACGCCAAGCTACGCATCCAGCAACACTCCATTCCGGGGGTCCGTGGGATCGCATCGAGGGTCCGCTGGTTCTTCTTTGGGCCCACTAGCGTATTCCGAGTCTGCAACTTCAGGCCCTCGGCAAGCACCGCCCAGTGCGGTGCATTTACCCGGTTCAGTCCAGCAGCCCGTGTTGAATGAGAAATTGTGAGTATTGCTCTTGTCTTGGGTGATTTCTAGAGAGAGAGGCTGCTGACTCGGCGATGAAAGACAACTCAATTACGAGCTCCGTATGCGGCAGCAACCCATTGCCGCTCGGGCTTGCGGGTTCGGTGAACGGGATCGCAGGGTCATAGATCCTCCACCGATCATCCAGCTCCTGGTGACAGACCCAAAAACCGGAGTCGCCGACACCGAGGAGCTACGTTACTCACTCAATGTTGTTCACTGTACTCTGTGGAACGCAGACGGAACAAATGAAGAGACGGCGCTGGTCCAACCGGACCGGCGGACCACGCGCAGGCTGATGGGCCAGCTGGTAGCATCACCGTCCGTTGCAAAGGACGAGCACGACGTGGAGGGTTGCTTCTTCTGCTTCCCGGATCTCTCGTGCCGGACGCACGGGAAGTATCGGTTACGGTTCGTGCTGATGCGAATTGATCCGATGAACCTGCATGTGGGCGGATTCTCACCCATCCTGGCAGAGGTGTTCAGCGAGTCTTTCACCGTGTATACGGCAAAAGACTTCCCCGGCATGCGGCCGAGCAGCGCTCTGACTCGAGCGCTCAAGCTGCAAGGATGTAATATACAAGTCAAGAAGGGAAATGAAAAAGTGCTGGCGCGCAAGCGGATGACTACGAGCGTGGAGGACGACGACGATGAGGGGGACCCAAACAAAGGAAAACGGCGGCGTAGGGAGTAGCGGGCGGATTCTTTGTGGCATGCGTGTAAGCATGCTAGAGTTCAATTTCCCCTGGGATTAATTTTTTTCTAGACATGGGCGGTGTGTGGCATATTTGGCTGGATATTTGTGACGAAATTTTTGGCAGAGATGTTCAGGCATATTTTTTTGATAAAGGGACAAGAAAATTTGGGGTTTGTGGCGTATGAGGGTGCAGATAATTTTCCCTTTCCTAGATGAAGGTTGGAGAAGGAGGCCCCGTTGGCGGGATGCTGTAATGGATTCAGGGGTCACATCTAGCACGATACCATTCCATAGGCTACATTACGAAAGATATACGCAAGCGGCTTTACATTTCATCAATGTTGAGGGTTCAGGGGCTCGGGGTGAAGTTGGGTAAAGTTGAATGAGGTTGGATGAAGTTGGATGAAGGATCTGATGTTCCAAGCGCCCTTCAGCCATTTCGTTACTGTAACTTTTGTTACACTAGCGAGTCCCGCCTAACGCCCCACCTCGCAGCCCGGAAGCGATGCAAAATAAAATTTCTTTGATCGCGTTTGGCCTTCTTCTCTTCTTTCCCCCTGGCGGGAGCCAGCAAGGGCACTACATACTTCCAATACCATCAGCATGAAATACGTACTCGTCTCTGGAGGTTCGTCTCGACAATCTATTCTGCCAAATTATCGGATTAACCGTTGCCAGGTGTGATTTCCGGCGTTGGGAAGGGCATCATTGGTATGCGCGCATCCACCATCACTATCGCGTGTCCGGAGTCAAATGACTGACAACGGAAGCGTCTGCAGCCTCTTCTACCGGCTTGCTGCTGAAGACGATCGGGTTGAAGATAAGTAAACCGGCCAACCGCCGTCTCTGGCCACCGGTGCTGACACGCCTTTGCACGTGTCGTCCATCAAGGTCGACCCCTACTTGAACGTCGATGCGGGGACGATGAACCCGAAAGAGTAGGTGCCGTGCTCGCTCGAGATACCCAGCGTCTCTCTGACGATGCCACAGACACGGCGAGGTGTTCGTGCTGAATGACGGCGGCGAAGTCGATCTTGATTTGGGTAATTACGAGCGATATCTCAATATTACCCTCACGCGCGCGAATAACATCACGACGGGTAAGATCTACGAGCACGTCATACAGCGGGAGCGCAAAGGCGATTACCTAGGCAAGACGGTGCAGGTCGTGCCCCACATCACCGACGCCATCCAAGACTGGATTGAACGAGTGGCGCGGATACCCGTTGACGATACCGGGGAAGAGCCGGATGTGTGCATCATTGAGTTGGGTGGCACCGTCGGCGATATCGAGAGCATGCCGTTCATCGAGGCCATGACTCAGCTGCGGAGAAGAGCCGGGAAGAACAACTTTCTGCAGATTCATGTCTCTTACGTCCCTGTGATCAATGGAGAGCAGAAGACGAAGCCTACCCAGCAGGCCATCAAAGCCGTGCGGAGTGCTGGTCTCATTCCGGACTTGGTGAGAAAAACGACCAACCACATTTCAAAACGCTAGTATTAATATCCGCTTCCAGATCGCCTGCCGCTGCGAGCGCTCCCTCGAAACCTCCGCCATCCAGAAGATCGCGCATTTCTGCCAAGTCGACCTCGAGCAAGTCATCGTGGTGCGCGACATGCCATCCATCTACCAAGTGCCGATGCTACTCGAGCAGCAAGGCGTAATCCCGCTGCTCAAGGAAATCTTGAGGCTCGACCAGCTCGCCCTCTCCTCCGCGCTCGTTAGCAAAGGCCACTCGATCTGGGCCGAATGGAAAACGCTCACAGCAACCGAGAACCGCTTCTTCGAAACCGTCACCATCGTGCTGGTCGGCAAGTACGTCGAGCTGCACGACTCGTACCTGTCCGTCATCAAGTCGCTCGAGCACTCAGCCATGCGGTGCAAGCGCAAGCTGGACCTGCAGTGGGTTGACTCAGAGCACCTAGAGCCCGCGACGGGCGCGCGCGACCCGGCCAAGTTCCACAAGGCCTGGCACGCCGTCTGCACCGCGGCCGGCATCCTGGTCCCCGGCGGCTTCGGCCAGCGCGGCACAGAGGGCATGGTCGCGGCCGCCAAGTGGGCCCGCGAGAACCACACCCCCTATCTCGGCATCTGTCTCGGCATGCAGATCGCGGTCATCGAGTTCGCGCGCAACGTGTGCGGCATCGCGGGCGCCACTAGCGAGGAATTCGGCGGCAGTCCCAGCACCACCAGCAGTGGCAGTGGCTCGGCTGCTGATTCCCGCGTCATCATGTTCATGCCCGAAGTCGACAAGGCCTCGATGGGCGCGACGATGCGGCTGGGCCTGCGCCCGACGCTGTTCCAGCCCGGCAGCGAGTGGAGCCGCTTGCGCGGGCTGTACGCAGACCGCGAGCAGCGCGGCGGCGGCTCGGGCACGATCCTCGAGCGCCACCGCCACCGGTACGAGGTCAACCCGGCGTTTATCGAGCGGCTGGAGAAGGGCGGGCTGAGCTTCGTCGGGAAGGATGATAAGGGTGAGCGCATGGAGATTATCGAACTCAAGGACCATCCGTGGTTTGTGGGCGTGCAGTTTCATCCGGAGTATTTGAGTAGGGTGCTAGATCCTAGTCGGCCGTATTTGGGGTTTGTGGCGGCGAGTGCGGGACTGTTGGATGAGGTTGCGGCGGAGATGAAAGGGGAGAGGGTGGTGGTGGTGAATGGGGTTAAAGCGGGTGTGGAGGTTTGAGGATGGGTTGAGGGAGGATGAGGAGAGGGTTAGGGGATATGGATAGGGGGTGGTGGAAGGGATGTGGGAGTGGACGGCGGTATAATGTTCATGCTGGTGCTCATGCTGATGTTGATATCGATGTCCATGCTATATCGACGTTTTTTTGTATATCTTCATACTGCGATCAGGTCTGGGATGCGGATTATTGGATATATAGCCTATAGACTGCGGAATCATGAACCTCTCTCACCCATCGCTCTTCCTCTTACGCACCCCACCCCCCTTCTCATCCATCCTAGGACACCCCCTTGATCACCCTAACTCAACTCACCCTTAATATAGCTTCCACTGCCTCGCGATCTCAATCCCCTCCGCCAGCGTCCCGACCCGCGCATCGATCGCATACCCCTCTTTCTCCAGCCGCCGACACTCGGCGTACAGCTCCGTTAGCGGCACCGAGAAGCACTCGATGAACTCGTTGTCCTCAAGCTGCGGCTGCGGGGACTGGTTTTCTGGGAGCGACAGGTCGACTGTTACGTGTACCATGTTGAGGTTTGTGTTGCAGAAGCCGGGGTCTGTGGATGGTTAGTTTGGTGGGTGGGGAGGTTAGGGGGGTTAGGAGGGTTAGCAGAGGGGCTAGGGAGGAGGGGCTGGGGGAGAGGGTTGGGGAGAACAGAGGGGTAGGCGAGGGGCACAGGGTGTGAGAGGGCTAGTCCTGCGCTTGAGAACCAGAGCGAGCAGCCGCAAGACAGCTCTCTCTTGGCGCAGCACTGCGGCTCGGTTGCAGTGCGCGATGCGGTGCGATGCGCTTCATGTGATACCCGGCCCTTCCCAACCCTGCCCTGTCAACTTCAACCCCAGCCAGAGCAAGGCAAGACAACGCAATGCAACACAAAGCAATGCAGGACAAGGCCCTCTAAAGTACCGCAACGCACCGCAAAGCAACCCCACCGCCGCGGCGCCTCACTTAGCTCTTAAAACCCCCAGCCCGCCGCACCGCCTCTCCTCGCTCCCCGCAGCAGTAGCTCCTACGCCCAACCCTGCTCGGCTCTGCTCTGCTTTACTCTGCTCGGCTCGGCCCAGCTCTGCATCACTCACCATTGAACATCACCGGACTGACCCCAACCCCCCCCTCCCCAGCCACCCGTCCCACATACCCCGTCTCCTCCTTCAACTCGCGCAGCGCGCACTGCTCTGGCGTCTCCCCCGCATCGACCAGGCCGGCAGGGACCTCGATGCAGACCGCGTTGACGGGCGGGCGGAACTGTTTTTGGAGGAGGATCGAGGGACCGCTAGGGGTGCTGCTGGTGGGGGAGGAGGGGCTGGGCGAGGGCCCGTTTTGCAGGATCGCGACGATGCCGACGCCGTCGATTAGGCTGCCTGCGGGCCGGGTGAGGCGGGTGGCGGATTCCCATGTGCGGAGGGTGGAGTGCGGGTCGGTGTAGGTTGTTCTGGGGTGTGGATGTTAGTTGTGAGGCTGGGGGGTTGGAGGGGGGCACTTTTTTAGACGAGGGGGAGGGATGGAGGTGGGGGTTGGGAAGGCGGGTTTGGAGGTTAGGTGGGGTAGAGGTGGTTGCGTAGGGGTAGTCGGGAGGATAGTTACTTTTCTAAGGTGACCCAGCGGGCGTCTTTGTGGTCCTGAAGGGCATCAGGACTGGGCGGCGTGAAGGAGCGGACGAGAACTGACCAATGGCTCGGTGGAGACTATCTTTGACCCGGAGGCTGACATGGTGGTTGGTGGGTAAGGCTGCGGTTCGGGTGGTGGTTGTTATTGTGGGTTTGGAAGAGTGTTGGTGGAGGGGTTAGAGGTGTTTTGGCGATGATGCAGAGCATCGTGGGTCTCGGCGCCAAGACTCGCGAAATGATGGAGGGGGACTGGTGTTTAGTTTAGGAGCGAGCCTTGCCCCTGTAGGTCTATTATTGCACCAATTGCTCTTCTGCGTCGGGAAATATAGGATACTGTATTTTAGTATCATGCGAGTTCCTATCTTGAACTTTGGATGAGGATATTGGAACAGCGCTTTCACGGCTTTTGAGGCAGGAGTGGAAGCGAATCACGAAACACCAGTCTTGTACATATATCCTGAAATGTAGTCAATCGCGCTGAAGGCGTCACTCCACATGACGCGTTGAAGTTCTCGTCTCCCGGGGCCGGCGTTCATGCCGTCTCATCTTTCCCCGCTCTTCTTCCTCTTCTTTCGGTCAAACCCAGCTTTCACAAAACCAGACTGGGCCTCAGCGGCATCTCAGCAGCCTTAAAGCTCGCCTGGTTGACCTCTCTTTCTCGACTCTAGTCATTTGGATATGTTTGACGTAGTGTGCTGCAGTTGGAGCCATCCGAAGCCGTTAGACGAAGGGGTTACGCAAACCGCCACGTCACAAACAATTGGTCGGGAGCTGAGGTATCTGATGATCTTACCGTTAGGTTTCGGTGTTTTGGGGCATGACGATTGCATGGCAAGGCTTGAAACAGAGACAGGGCGAATCAGAATGAAACACCAACACGGAACATAAACACGTGGGTCAAAAATCAGACATGAACAGACAGAAGAGGAGTAGTGCTGCCGCCGACTCCTGAAACCGAGCTCTGACCTTATGGGGCTGATGGCGTGGATAGACGGGAAAAGGCAAGTGACATGTACGTCGTGCGACTGCGCTCGAGGTTCGGTGGTCACACAGAGGGAGATGCAAGCTGCACGGTATCTCTTCTCGCCTGGCCGGAGCACCAAGACCAAATCCAACCCAAGCAGAGATGGTGTCAATTCAGAGTCAGTGCTCAAAGGCCGACTAGAGTGACTACGAAGCCATGACAGAGGCTAAGAGAGTGGAGTAGTCTCTTCCGACGCCCTATTTCGAAGCCTCCTTTCTGCATGAAATTCTTCCGTGATTTATCTTGATTTTTTTCAAGCCCCTGGCGGACTACGTACACCGTGGTTCGCTGTTAGTCCCGCGCTTAGCCTGTTCCTGAGATCATTCCACCCCCGCAAAAGCCCCTGAGCGCCTCCTGCGAGTCAATCACCACAACCGCCCGAGCCTCTTTTCTTCCGCGGATGCTACACCACTACCACCAGAAGAAGAAGACCACTGACCTACCATCCCCATTGATCGACTTGGCGCGCTCATGAGGCACTGTGGCTCGGCGATTCGTGAGGACTGGTCTATCAGGCGGAAATGGCGATCCGTCCACCATTCTTTCGCCCACCCACTGATGAACCGAAATAGCTCAATTCTGCCCGGGTGAGCCACAGTTTGCGACCATGTTGCTGCGCGGCACGGTTCGCGCTGCTGTTTTGAAAATCGCGTATGCGAGGACGGGGTGGCTTGCAGCGGCTAAGAAGCTCAAGAGCATCTCAGGACGCGAAGACTGTTCCTGATATTGTTAGTCTGCGTCGTCTCCAAACTAGACTTCCCTGTATAGCAACCAAGCCGCCGGTTGACGGACCTCGGACCATGCTCTCGAACGGCACGCGGAATGTAGAGGTGAAAATGGCGTGCCGCCGCTCTATGCAGATCGCTTTTCTTTCTTTAGGCCTCCCCTTCCATTCGATTCTTCATCCTCTCTTTCTCTCTTCACTAACAATCCATTAGGCATTTCTCTCACTGCAACGTCATTCTTTTCTCCTGTGCGGTTATCACACGTCCTTTCATTTCATGCATCCTTCTCAGACACTTTTTACATCCGAAGTTTTCCTAAAGTACCCACATACCTATCCGTGGAATTTTTTCGTAATCGTATCAATATAGACCAGGTTGTGAAACCCTGCTGTTTTTTTTTAAGGAACCATCAAGGCTCAATACGAAATTTCTCCGTCCACACTTCCTACACTTCCTATTCCGAGGCCATTGTCGACTTGTGAACTGGGATATACTTTCATAGCCGCCCAAGTCGTGCAACAACCTCAGTCGGCACTTCATTTTCGCCCCTCTCATAGAGAGCAGTAACAGCCCAGAGTACCTCCGGAGGTTGAGTTGATCAACTTCTCATTGCAAGCTAGAATTGCGAACTTCATTCTTCATCATGGGTTGGTTCGGATCTATGGCCCTGGCATGGAAATACGCGTATGTCGATCGCACTGTACTTGGTATGATTCACATGGAAACTGACATGACCAGCATGACCTTTGGCATATTATTGGGAGTAACCATATTAGCCGGGTTTATAAAAGTCTTATATGACCGGAACAAGTACAGACCTCCATCCAAACTTACAGAATCAACAACTAACATATTTTCTTAGGCTAAAGAAACATACAAAGGAGCAAGAGCTAGAAGCTGGTAGCAAAGAAGATCAAGTAGAACTCAACACGCGAGAAAAGGATGAAGGTGATCTCTTCGGCGTCCGCGCCATCGAGGCTGGATACTTTGCTGGTATTCCTCAATCTCGGCCAGGCTCTGCTGCCGGCTCGATATCGGGAGCACCGTTGTTGAGCACCAATACGTTGGTTGGGAGTCTTGCTTCGCCGAAAACCAAAGCCCAATCAGCCACCAGCAGTGTAACGAGTCTCCCTCTGGCCCACGCAAGTACCCGCAGTTCGGCAGACCCATCATCACTATTGCTATCCTCTTCCTTGTCGCCGCCCAATAAGAAATCACCGCCGACTATCAAGCTTCGACCTTCAGAGGCAGAACTCAACGGGAGGATAAATCACAATCCTGCAGTGAACATGAATCTATCAGTTCCACCCTCTCCAGTCCTTGCTCAAGGTCCACGGTCTCCTGTTTTCTCAGGCTCTGACAGCGGTGAAAGCAGAGGTCACCAGTCGCCTCGATCACTGTCTCCTCACTCACCAAGCTTCCCTTCGACAGGCCGACTCAAGCCTGATCACTACTTTCCCTCGCCACCTCAATTACCAACGCCCGAAGGTGTGAGTGTATCTGTTCGCGCAGCAACGGCACCCGAGAACCCAGCCTATACCGCGAAATCTGCCGCTGCATCTATGGCAAGCGAGCAGGGTCCCTCACCAGGACACAGTGCCCCGCCATCTCCAGGATTGCCACCACCAGAAGTCAGGGCACCCACAATGCCATCCAGAGCTGCTGGAGATGAGCCACACTCACTATTCCCTGCTTACTCTGAAAGCCGACCCTCCAGTGCAGGGAAAGGCTCAAGACGAGTAGGTGTGGAGCAGCCTCGTAAGTAGATTTACTTTCGGGCTCAATGCATTTAAGACTTAATGTCATGGGCAGGAGTCTAACGGTTCTTTTTAAAAGTTACCGAGGAAGCGGGCCGACCCTCTTCTCCGATCCAGCTTCAACCGACAGTATACCAGCCCTCTCATCAGCGAGACCTCAGCTCAGCCAGCAGTACATATAGCCAAGAAAGTGAAAACCCACAGCACCAGCGGTCGAAATCAGATTCGCAAAACTCCCACAACTACTCGTTCCCCAACCACTCCACCCGCAACTCCACTGCTGCTTCTCCCTCCGTCTCTCGCGACCAGAGCCATAGACCCAGCGCCGACAGCTCGCTGCGACCTGCCTCCATCAACACCGGCGGTGGCAGCTCGTCCGACCCACGCTTCAGCGAGTTCTACGACGCCTATTACCGGCACTCGCAGCTTAACGTCGCGCAGAAAGTAGAGGCGACGAAGCGACTAACGCAATTGCACCTCACGCAACCGGCTATTGTCGAGGTGCCATCGCTGCTACCGTCGCCTGCGCCGCCGAGGTTGTCTAGTGCGAGTTATCAACCTGGCAGGGCCCTTTAGTAATCTCATTGCTTCCTTTCTTTCATCACAGCGAGGAGTTTTGGGGAGGGAAAAGTAGCAGTAATAGCATTTTCGATTTTTTTGTTATAGCAAGATTCTCGCAGGGAATACGGACGACCATTCATGCCGAAGGACTCTCTTGCAGTAATACTCAAAGCAGGCCCTCACTTGACTTAACCAGGTGGGGCCGCGACGCTCATGGTAATAATGTATAAAAAACGGATGAGGATTATTATTTGATATACCCAGCAGATAGGACAGAAGGTAGAAATGGAGTTCTCGGAGGACGGTTCATGTACATGTAGTCAGCTTATGCGTGAACTCCGCAACTACAAACCAAAACAATCCCAACTACTACCCTCCAAAACCCTCCGAAAATACCATTCTGCCTCCCCACGTCTTCGTCCTGCGTATCCGTGAAATGCAAGCCTCCGGAGTCCTAACTGCAGCGCCAGCATGTGAAAGGCCCTACCACAATGCTGCCCCTGACGCCGCATCTGCCCAAGCAGCACGCAGAACAACAAACCGCAAGAAAAACATGTGAAGACTACGCCACAGGTAAACTGCCTATTGCAGCGTGTCGACAGGGGGCGCGCTCCGCCCCCCCGGTGCAAGAAACACGTGTGGGTGGTGTCGACGCAAGGTCCGGAGCCGCTGACCGCCCTCGCTCTTTTTTGTCCGCCGCGCTAGCGCGCTTTCGTTGGGGACGGGGTGCGAATTATAATTATGAGAGACAGACTCCGGTGCTCGACAATTTACCTCACCTACAGTGCCTCTCTGCTTCCGTCGCTGCGAAATTGCGAGCTGTCTTGATTCAATTCGAGAGAGACGAGACTCTGGATAGCTGGACGACTTGTGCGCGCCTGATTTAACCAGCCAAACTAACCAACCCGCACTCGATCGAACTGGCCGCAACCCGTCCCTCAGCCACCGCTACAATGCCGCTCATCCTCGACGAGCCGCCCTCATCCTCGTCCTCCTCTGCTGTATCTACCACCACCTCGACAACCGCCCAAGACGACCGCGAAATCCGCCGCCGCGTCCACCACGAAGCGGACATCGTGATCGTCGGCGCAGGCATCGTGGGCTGTGCGGCGGCTGTCGCGTTCGGGAAGCAGGGACGGAGCGTTATTCTGCTGGAGAAGAGCCTCAAGGAGCCGGATCGCATTGTTGGGGAGCTGTTGCAGCCCGGGGGGGTTAGGGCGCTGGAGGGGTTGGGGTTGGGGGGTAGGTTTTAGCTTTCTTTTTTTTGGGGGGAGTTTGGGAGGGGATGGGAAGAGGGATTGGGAAGGGAGAGGAAGAGGGGAGGTTGATTGGGGGGAGGGTGCAGGGTAGAGGCGGGCTGGTGTGGTTCTGTGGATACTGCGCGCGCGTTGTTCTGGTTGCGGGTAATTGGGCTCTTGCTGACTTGTTCCGTCTTCCGCAGACTGTCTTGAGAATATCGACTCGATCCCCGTCTACGGATACCAGGTCATATACTACGACGAGCCGGTGTGGATACCGTATCCTGAGGACAGCAGCAGTAGGGAAGCGCCGGGGAAGCGGCCGGAGGGTCGCTCGTTCCATCATGGCCGCTTCATTCAGAAACTCAGGGCTGCGGCGATGAAGACGCCGAATGTTACGGTTGTGGAGACAACGGTTACGGATGTGGTTAAGAATGGGTGGACGGGGCAGGTGTTGGGGGTGGAGTGTGAGGCGAGGAAGGAGAAGGACTATGTGAGTTTTTTTTTTGTGTTGTTGGAGCTTCTATGGAGCTGTCATTCTATTCCCTTTCGTCATTACGACCTTTGCTTGATTCCGGAGCTTGAATGCCAAGGGTGGGTTTTACCAACGCCTGTTGCTCCTCAGCCTTGCGTTACCTATAACTCGAGCACAACAGGCGTCGGTGGTTTAGTGGTGAAACCCATCATTCCATTCGAATTTCAATAGACCCAAATTTGATTCCCACCAGCAACTTTTTTTTAATTCACGCCAGACCTTCAAATCCTATTAAGCAAATTCTGACTATTCAATAGTACTTCGGCGCCCTCACCCTCATCGCTGACGGTTACGCTTCCAAATTCCGCAAGACATGCTCCCCCCACACACCGCAAGTGCGCTCCAAATTCTGGGGCCTAGAGCTCATCGACGCCGACCTACCCATGCCCAACCACGGACACGTGATCCTGTCCTCCGGTCCCCCAATCCTGCTCTACCAAATCGGCACGCACGAAACCCGCGCGCTCATCGACATCCCTGACCACCTGCCCTCGGCGGCGCCCTCAGCAGGCGGCGTGAAGAACCACCTCCAAAACGTAGTCCTTCCAACCCTCCCCGCCTGCGTGCGTCCCAGCTTCGCAGCCGCCATAGCGCAGGGCCGGTTCCGCAGCATGCCGAATTCGTTCCTGCCGCCGTCGACGCAGCGCACGCCAGGGCTGATCCTGCTAGGCGACGCGATGAACATGCGGCATCCGCTGACGGGCGGCGGGATGACGGTCGGGTTCAGCGACGTGCTGCTGCTGTCGAAGCTGCTGGCGCCGCGGCGCGTGCCGGCGCTGGAGGACACGAAGGCGGTGGCGCGGCAGATGCGGACGTTTCATTGGCGGAGGAAGAATAGCGCGGCGGTTATTAATATTCTTGCAATGGCACTGTATAGTCTGTTTGCAGCGGATGGTATGTTGGCCTCGGTTTCTACCTCTCTACCTCCATCCATCCATCTCTTCCCTCCCCTATTCCACACAACCCCCCTTCACGACCTACCACACCCCCACCCTCTTTCTTCTCTCGTAAACCAGCCCAACCCGCCAACAACCCCCCTTCCCCCCGAATCTCCTGCTAACGCCCCCACCCCAGACGCCCACCTGAAAACCCTCCAGCTCGGCTGCTTCCGCTACTTCCAGCTCGGCGGCGCTTGTATCGACGGCCCCGTCGGCCTGCTGGCGGGCATCATCCGACAGCCCTTCGTGCTCTTCTACCACTTCTTCGCCGTCGCCTTCTACGCCATCTGGCTGCGCGTGGTCGCCGCGCCCGCTGTGCAGAAGCCGTGGGTCGCGGTCGTGGGCGGCGGCGCGGTGCTGGCGAAAGCCGTCAGGGTTATCGGGCCGTATATTGTTTCCGAGGTGAGGGTGTGATTGGGGGAAGGGGAGGGGGGGGTTCTTGTAGTAGTTAAGTTTTTTTTAGTATTTTTGCGCCTTTTTTCCTTCTTTTTTATAATGAAAAGTGGGGAAGCGATTTTTTAGTGCGGCATCTGGGTGCATTTGGGCGGGTCTGGTGTTGGAGGGTTTGAGTTTGGATTTGGGATGGGATTTTGTACTGGAAGGGGTTCTATACTGGAAGGGTCTTTTAGAGCGGGGAAGGTGCGGGTAGTGAATCGCACCTCGATACCTTTTTTTCGGTCTCTCGAGTAGATGCAGTGATATACTGCTTGTGTGAAGGTATCTTCTTTGAGCTGCGTTATTATATTGGAATTCTGAGCCTGGGCATGCAGTCTCCTGGGAGATCCGAAGAGAGTGCGGTGAGCTGGTGGTATGGCGGTCTTAATCAGATTGATTTTGTCCCTTCTGGTAAAGCACGAGCTTGGGAATGAGGACTAAAATTCTACTATATGTCGTCACCAAACTCAGCAGTATTCTTTAATGATCTTAAGTCTAAATATGAGCCATCACAAGAATGTAGAGCTAGTTAGCCTAAAATACAATAAGTAAGAGATCCAAATTAAGGCCATCAGCTACTAACTACATGTTCATCCAAGAGTTAGTTGGCCCCTTAGAACCACCCGGTAGAATACTACCACTGTTGAACTCGTTACCGTGGATCCTGCTCCCTTTCGGTATCGCTAGAAAGTAGAGGTGACGGCGCATAGCACCTGTTGGGTGTTTTGATTTAGAATGGTTTATTGGCCCCTCTATGATGGAGTTGAGACAGATCGCTCAAATCCTCACCGAGTGTATCACAGAGGGATCAGTTAAGGTCACCTGGCTAAAAGCTCGGCTCACGTTTTCGATGCCGCCGATCGTGCCAAGTAAAAGGGGTCGAGCTTACTACCTGGTGAGCTTAGCGAAACCGAATGTTGGGTAGGGTATAGTTATAATATTATATAATCAAAGTATAGCTTTAATATATCAATAGTAAGATTTTTAAAGATTTTTATATTAAAACCTCATCAGGCGTGAGTGTATAGGGCTAAAGTTTATCTAGTGTAAGATTTTGCAACATGAAGTATTCTTTCGGCTACACTCACCGAGTCTCGGACTGCGAAGCGTCTAATTTATGAGATAAGCTAAAAGTAAGTTATGTGGAGTCCGCGATCTAAGTTAAGATAACAATATATTTTATGCGTAGACACTGGAGATTGGAAATATATGCTATGCAGTGTCTGAAGTTAAGCTGCACGTTGCTCTCTGTCGGTTAAAACATAGCTACGCCGCGTCCAGTTTCAGAGCCTAAAATTGGATCCACGTCTCAGGTCACGAAGTGAGAAAGTCTGCACCAATGCCAGTTTCCAGGAGCTTCCAACTTGATACAGAGAGAGAAATATATATATATGAGGGTATCCCAAGCCATGAAGTTCCCAGTCAATCCTCCGATCTGCTCTTACCATTATGCCGTCGAATTGGATAAACCACTCCATCTCCTCAACACCCGAAATTAAGACATCCGAGGACATTGCGAACGTTGCGCATTGGCGAATTGATGAGTTCTACTTTCTGATCCACGTTGAGCTACTCTATGGCTCCCGTAGGTCTAGAGGTAGCCTGCCTGCCGAAATCGAAGAACGGCTTCGCGGTTGCGCGCCTCAAGATGTATCGGGGATACTGCAAGAAGCGCTCATTGCTGGCTCTGTGATGGACTCAGGCTGGCTCGATGACTATAACGATATTGCGGAAGCGATTTCTGTCATTACGCAGGGATATCCAAAGGAATACCTGGCGCAACGGAGAGCGCTAAACGATGCTGCCGCCGGGCGAGAGATGAGCAATCATCCCCGAAACAAGAAAGTCCACACCGGTTCAGCATCGAAATCCTCTAGCAAAGCGCCAACCAAGTCCTTCCCCTTCCTGAGCCTCCCCGATGAAGTCCGCAACCACATCTACAAACTCACGCTCACGCCAGAGCCACTGATAGTTAGCGACTGGGCAATTGGCTCCTTACCCTCAACAATGCTGCGCAGGACTGAATACGACGTATCAATCGCCTCTACAGGCGACACGCGCAGAACTAGCTACATCGTGCTCTCGCCCCAGCGCCACCGCTTGGGGACGGAGCTCAACCTGCTGCTTGCCAATAAGCAGGTCCATCGCGAGGCGTCAAAGATCCTGTACGGCCGCGAGTTCCAGTTTCGCGGCACGGCCGACAGCACCCTTGCGTTCCTGCACGACCATTTCCGCAAGCTGAAGATGATGTCCAGGATTTCGATGCGGTTTACAACTGGAGAGAAAATACCGTTTATGGGCTGCGCGGCCGTGTCGTCTTCGTCGACGACGCCGCCGTCAACGCCGAGGACGAGCTTACTGGCTTGGAAGAAGATTTTTAATATCCTGATTAGCGCGGCTTCGGGACTGCACGATTTTGGGTTGGTGGTGGATAGGAAATTTTGGGATCAGGCACCATGGTGCGAGGGTCCGGCGGCTGTGTTCAATGATACGGCATTATGCCAGCCTCGCAGTCTCTCGAAGCACTCAGGAAACACTGAAAACTTCTTGCAGCACGTTGCGAAGTTGTCTGGCGTCAACTTCCGGTTGTCAATCGCTGGTGCGGATGAAGATCAAGCGAAGAGACACTTTCAGCGCGAACTGGAGAAGTACATATGTGAGAAGATGTATAAGAGGCCATATATGGCGGTAGAGAATATTTCTTGTACATGCCGAAAGAGGCTATTGACGGAAGCGTGTGCTTGGGACAGACAGAAGCGGCGGAGAAGTGGGTGAGGCTTTCTACGAACTTATAAATTCAACGTATTTACTCTATGAAATATGGATCAAAGATTTCTTGGGAATGAGATTAAGGTATATGCTTTAAAAATAGGTTTAAGGGAATTTAGAACCTAAATACCGCTTCCGCCGGTGAGATTCAATTTTGATCAAGAGAGTCACATACACCACATCCTTCTCTTTCAAACTTGCTCCCATTTCTGGAGCTTCTAGATCATCTATCATCTTTTCGTGACATGGACTCCTCAATAGTTCTTGAGGAGAGCATTTCAGGGTTAAGTGCAAGGAAGAGTGCCCAAAAGATATTCAGGGAAAGTTTTCTGTGCGGAAATGTGGATAAGGACAGGATTGTTTATCAACCCTTGAAGATATCTGGGATGGGTTAAAAAATTATTATTAGAACACCGCGTTTTATGCGCGCGACTTTGGGATCTCAGAACTGCACGGGGCGCTAGGGAGCGTACTGTGCAGGGATACTGTAAACCAGGAAGAACGAGATGGGGAAACAAGCGGCCGAAAAGCTTGCAGGCGCTTGCAAAATTGGCTTCCGGTTTTTGTATCCAGGGAATTCTCCCCGCAAGGTCTTTCCTGCAGCTCTTGGCACGCACTTTACCCAGGCCCTAGTTTAATGATGGTTATAGATCCTAATAGGAGTTACATTATCCCTTGCACCGTTGTCGGCCGTGCAAGGGATAGTAATTTTCCGTATAGCAAACCCACTGAAGTTGACTACGTCGCAATCGCAGTTGCTTTCGTCCACAGATGATCGTCACCTAAATTTTGATGGACAAGCAGCACTCTTTCATACATGATCTTAAGCCATTGCTCTAGATAATATTCAGGATATGCACTCACTGAACGGGCAAGATCAGGAGGGCAGGCCAGTTGTCAACTATTAGAAGTGGAATTACGTGGATATTGAAGACAGAGCAAAGTAAATAAAGGAGAAATATCTGTTTAAGATCTTATTAAAAATATAGGGAACTTCGTATCATACTGTCAGCTATTCGTATCTTAGGTAAACACAATGCGGAAGATGGTGTGCCCTAATTACAAAAGATAGGAGAAAGGAACGCAAGAGAGAGATCCTTAGAGAAGGCCGGGAAGGTCACAAAATGGTTGGCGGACAGATTGCCAGAATTTCAGATGTATAGTGAAAAGGTCTCGCTATTGCGTCAATACTGCCATGCTGAATCAGAATTACCTTCCTCAGGGCAAGAATGCTCACTTGCTTAATTAGCCACTGCTGATGTTCAAGTCGTTCCCTACAGAGAAATTGCCAGAGCCCGAGCTTTGAACTCCTTGTCCGCGAAAGATATGTTGGGCAACTAGTCCATGGGTGCCGGTGGACGAGTCAGATCCATGCTGACCGAGGACTGCTGTTGTGACGGAAGGCTCTGGCGGATCCACATAGGAAAGGAGCTCCTTAGCACATCCGGCAGCCGCAGCAGCAGCATAATGCTGCCAAGCATCGTTCTTGTGAGAGTCTGCGTAATCAGAGATGCCCCGGATGGCGATGCATGAATACTCAGTCGTGATACCAGCCGCTTCCATCTCAAAACACATGATATCGCCTACCACTCTCCCGTCAATTTCAGCCGCGTTAGTAGCGCTCCTCATAACTTGATCCCCAGAGGCAATCAGTCCGTAATGAATTTTGGGAATGGGTTCACGTGGGGCCCGCTGAACCACCTTTGTCTTGTTACATTGCCCACATGTGGCTTGATTGCGGATATGGCGATATCCTGATTCGAAGAGCTCATCCGACTCTGCAGGAGGCCGTTGGTAGGAGATCCGAAGATCATCACTTTTCTGGAACATGGTCAACAAGAACTCAGGGATCTTGTTTTTGGAAATCCTGTGGTCGGACCGCATAATGCCGACGGCACTTCTCAAAATCTCTGGCGGCGGCCAAAGAAATCCTTTCATGATGAAGCCGTCCTCAGTGTTCTTGCCTAGGTCGTACTGAACCACGCCGCCATGCTGGCCGTCGGGCATACTGACGACCACGTCGCCCAAGCGGATGTCATTCGTTTTGCTCGGCACGCCTCCTCCCATACCCACCATCAATCGTAACTCGATCGACGGAAATGTACGCGCCATATCCTTTGCGACAGCCGCTGCCGCACCTTTTCCCTGGCTGCCTGGAAGGCCGGCAAGTACAACATTGTGGCCACTGAGCTCTCCGAGAATATACAGAGTCGACTCGCCCGGCTTTCTACGCAGACGGACATGTTCTTTGTCCAGCATGTAGCGGACAGCGCTCATCTCGAATTCTATAGCGCACACGATACCGACAGTATAAGCTTCGTAGCCTCGGCGCTGCTCTCGTTACGCACTCCTGATTAGCGCAGGAAATTTGTTGGTCGAGCGGGTATAGCTCTTGTCTACCTTCCATCTTGATCGTCCGGACTTGTCGAATGACTTGAACGATCTCACGGGCAGGACCAGTCGTTGTTGGGTCCAGGGACAAGGAAGTGAAAGCTGGGGTGGAAGTTGAAGAGATGATATGGGTAAATAAATGGATATTCGATGCTGGTGTTAGCTTGTCTCCCGACAGCAGTGGTGCGGCTTAAGTAATTAGCAAGTCGGGGGATGGTCAATGGGACCGCGCATGGGTGATATGGCCGCCATTGTTTGGTTATTGAAAGCTCAGCAGGCTTCGAAAATCCAGTTAATAAGGGTTCTTAGGGGGTGTTCGGTTGCAATCTGGAGCTTTTTTAATCTGACGTTGATCTGTGCTCCCACCGGCGTCAATTAGCAGATAATTAGTGGCGCTTAATCTGGTAGTCGTACTCAATCTGAAATGAAGCCGAGTGTTCGGTTGATCGTTCTGAAAGGCCCTCAGATGAGGCTCAAAATTAGCGACGTCTTCTGCCCACATTGATTAATTCTCTGCCAAAACTTACCTACTACCGATCTATTATTACCAGCTCCTTATTCAGTGTCTTATTACTATATTGCTAATAACTGCTACCCCTGCCCCTGCTATAAATGCGCATATACTGCGTTCTTCGCGCCCTCCGCCCCTTTATATACAGCCTGCAGCTCACCAAGTAACTCTAAAGAAGTAGCGTAACATGCGGATCGTCGGGTACCTCCAACGAAAATTTTGACCCGAGTTTATAAGTAACAAGCCGATTAATTAACCCAAAGCTTTGATTTAGAGCCTTATTATATAGAGTTTAATTAATATATATATATGGATATGAGATTTTCCAGGGTGACCCCCTGGAACCCCCTATATAGAGCTTTTACTTAATTTAAAAGTAGTAAGGCTAAGGCGCCTTAGTTACTGCTAGGTAGCTTGTGTAGAGCTTTGGTAGAGCCTCGTGCAGAGCTTTGTGTAGAGCCTTGTGCAGAGTCACGTGCAGGCGTGCAGACGTGCAGACGTTTGTAGAGACGATTGTATGGGCAATTGCATAGACGTTTGATTGATCGTTCGTATAGCGTTCGATTGATCGATTGTATGGGTGTTTGATTGATTGATTGATTGATTGATTGATTGATCGTATGGGCGTTCGCACGGGCGATCGTGCAGACGTTCGTAGAGCCGTTTGTAGAGCCTTCCTAGTATATCAGTGCTGCGTGTTAGTAGAGCTTTAGAGCTCCGTATCAAGCTTCGAGTAGAGCTTCGAGTAGAGCTTTAAGCTCAAGGGGGAGACCTCCTTGGACCCCCCCTGCGCACCGCGTACTCCATTCACCGCGTGGGCAGAGCTCTTGCGGAGGCTTTGGTATAGGCTTTGGTAGAGCTTTTAGCAGAGCCTTTGCAAAGCTTTAGTAGAGATCCATACAGAGCTTTAAAAGAGCTTCGAGTAGAGCTTCGAGTAGAGCTTTGTATAGGCGCTCGTGTAGGCGCTCGTACAGACGTTTGTAGAGACAATCGTACAGACGTTCGTACAGACGATTGTATGGGGATTGTAGACGTTCGTAGAGACGTTTATACGGGCGTCTGATCAATCGTATAGGCGATTGATCGATTGATTGATCGTGTAGACGTTTATAGAGCCTTGGTAGAGCCGTCGTAGAGGTGTTTGTAGAGACGTTCGTAGAGACGATTATGAGACTTCCTAGTATATCAGTGCTGCATGTTAGTGGAGCTTTAGAGCTTCGTATAGGGCTTTGAGCAGAGCTTCGAGTAGAGCTTTAAGGGGGAGACCCCCTTGGACCCCCCTGCGCACTTCGTGCTCTATTTCACTGCTTGGCTAGTATACTGGGTGGGTAGAGGTGTTGCAAAGCCTTTGGTAGAGATTTTGTAGAGCTTCGTATGGAGCTTCGTGTAGAGCTTTTGCAGGGCTTTGGTAGAGCTTTCGCAGAGCTTTCGCAGAGCTTTCGTAGAGCTTTATCTCAGGTGCCTCAGCCGCTTCTCCGAGGAATTTGTGGCGTTGCATGGCCCACTCTCTTGCCACAGCCCCACTCGTACGAACTCCTGAGCCAATTACCGGCGCGCACTAACTCCTGCGGACTCCTAAGCCAATAGAACGTCGCGCTACCCCCTAGACCCCTGCACCCCCCTAAATCCCTCTGCGAAGCGTCTGAGAGATTGTGGGCACGTGTTTGCTGTAAGCCAGGCCAGATTTCCAACGTGTGTTAACTTTAAGCAACTATAACAAGGTTAATATAGCAGCTACAACTACAGTTCGCGATGCAATTAAATTGCAACCTCCTCTACTAGTATATTTCAATTAATATAGCTAGCTAACTACTATATTAAGGGTCGAAGTATAGCCTTAAAGTTTAAAAATGCGTTTTTTAAAGCCAGGCCGACCCAACTAGCCTCATCAATACAGCGACCGTACTCCACTACCACACCTCTATTCACCCTAAAACTTTATAAGGTACCTCTTATACCCTATTACAAACAGCTCACCTAATTATACTATACCTATACTAGTAGGTATGGATTTGCTTTGCAGTAGGGGGGAAGCTTTAGGTAGAGGCTCGTGCAGA
>Ga0307515_10001643_pt1 | contig 49735 bp, 51 predicted proteins | sample 17_EM_MG_FD_194513 | JGI IMG/M metagenome (GOLD analysis project Ga0307515, IMG submission 194513) | Populus trichocarpa ectomycorrhiza microbial communities from riparian zone in the Pacific Northwest, United States - 17_EM | ecosystem: Host-associated > Plants > Roots > Unclassified | place... | reverse complement strand
GTAGAATGCACCATTGGTCCAGAGCAAGGTATTGGCTGAACAAGTTCTGAAGAGTTACATTGAACAACTGCAATCATCCCTTAGATAGTTCTGTTCTAAGCATTTACCATTCTAGCTCCTCTGACTATTGTTGTTGGTATAACGGAGTATTGTTCATGGTTCAAGTAAGAGGTGTTTGGCCAAGCCTTTAAGAGTCATATGTGGTTTTGCATCTTCTTAACTCTAGTGATATTTTCACCACCTGGTGCTAAGTAATTATTGGCGTCCACTTGCTAGCTCCTCATTGATACACCCCGCTTCTCCTTGGTTCAATTCATCACACCTCTTAATTGTGGCATAAAATGGGTAGCTAAGTTAGCTGTGAACTCATCCACCTCAACGGTCCTCTGTTCGCACAGGTACTGAATAACCCACCATACGCAATTAACAACATAGTGTCTTTAGATGGGTCCTGGTGACACCGGGCAGATTGCATTGGGAGTGGGAGTCGGAATTCTCTCGACGAGTATCCAGAGCTTGGGACTTACTTTGCAGAGGAAATCGCATCTTTTGGAAGATGATCGAGCATCGCATCGGCCGCCTCATCGTCGGCGGCGATGGCAGGTTCGTCGCTGCACATTTTCCAGTCCGGTTGAGCGTACTCTTGCTAACGCAGCCATTGAATAGATAGGGATGCTGTTGTTCATCGTCTCGAACATCTTGGGTTCCAGCATCCAGATAACCACGTTGCCGGTTGTTCTGCTGTCTCCGCTGCAGGCGTCTGGCCTCGTGTTCAATTCAATCTGCGCGACACTGATACTGTCAGAGCCCTTTACTCGGTTTTCATTGGTCGGCACGGTTTTGGTATGTGCTGGTGCGACTTTCATCGCGGCATTCGGCGCCCTAAAGGAACCGGCGCACAATCTAGATGAGCTGTTGGAGCTACTGGAAAAGAGGCCATTTTTATGTTGGATAGGCGGACAGGTCATCTTGGTAACCGGCATTCTGGTCGCTGCAAAGATTTCTTGGGTAGTGTCCCAAGGAACGAACACGATGCGGATGAAAATGTCGCGGGGTATATTGTATGGAGCTGTTAGGTTTGTTATACATATGGTGGAAGTGTGATAGGAAGGGCTAACAGTACTAAAGCGGGATTCTGTCAGCGGATTGTTTACTGCTTGCAAAGTCTGCTTCCGAACTGCTTGTTCGGACAATCATGGATCGCGCGAATCAGTTCAACCGTTGGCAGTCGTGGGTCATACTTCTTGGGCTGGCCTTCCTGGCTGTTACACAACTGTTCTATTTGCACCGTGGACTGCAACTTTGCTCTACGAGCGTCCTATATCCACTTGTTTTCTGCGTATATAATATAATTTCAATCTTAGACGGTCTTTTGTACTATAGACAAGCCTCTCGTCTTTCTGCCATCCACTGTGGCTTTGTAAGTTTGTATACCCCTCGATGGAAATCCAACGTTGACTGTTGTAGATCGCTCTTGGTGTGGTGGTTCTACTCTGCGGAGTCTTGTGTCTATCCTGGCGCCTACATGACGACTCTACCACTCAACCTGCAAAGTCTGCAACATCACTAACCCCCAGTTTTGGATTTGCCGATACCGATTCCGAAAATCAATCAGACCCCAGGGACCAAGATGAACCCTACAATGATGAGGCAGTGCCCTTCCATCGAAAAAAAGAAGACACACATACCGCTTCTACCCGAAACCGGCGGAGAACGATGTCCCAAGCAGAAGAAATCTGGGGCGAGCTGCAGGACAACGATGGCTTAGTACCTCCACATATCAACATGGTCAATGAAGGCGAGTATGTTGAAGACGCAGATGAACGGACAGACCTCTTGCGGAAACCTCTGGGCAGGCGGAAAATTAGCTATGGGTTCCCTCGAGTTGCTACCGTCCCTTCAACTCGTAGAATATTAAAACGACCATTGCCACAGGAAGCTACTGGCGGTTGGTGGAAGTTGACATGGTGGAAACGCATGGGTGCTAGGAGACATGATACATCAACTTGGAGAGGAGATGGTATTGCATAGCGTTTGTAATATCGATCCATGATTCTGTTCTTTATGTTAACAGCAATATTATTGGCATTAGACAGACTCCTTAATGTCTACCTGTTACTTCTGTTCGCCTTTCATTTTTGGTCAGTTTTGTCTTTCAAACTGTTGATTAGACAAAGTAGATAGAATAATTTGCCTCGCTCCCAGCTGCCCCAACACATTGACTCGCACAAACGGCAGACAGCCAAGAATTATGGATTTACTGTCAGATACTAGCGAGGGGACAGTGAAAGTAATTAAATATCTGTTCCGGTTATTGCGATGTGTGATTTGCTTTCGTGGGCGGAATCGACGATAGAATAATTTGGTGGCAGTGGCCGCGTAGACTCTGGCGACCTTTCTCAGATGTCAGATTTTTTGCTATAAAGTTAAGATAGGGTGGAGCGTACGCCCTGTCTAGATTTCTGCGTATGGGGGCTAGAATAGGTCAAAAGTCAACAGTGTTATAGCTTCTAGAAATAAGAAAATTGCTCTGGAGTGATGTTGAATAATATGGGATTTTTCCGTACGATATGAAGTATTATTCTGCATGAAGTGTTGATCTACAGTCCTAACTTTCAGTCTTCTGAAGTTTCAGCACCAGAGAAGGTCCGGGGCAAAGAAACTAGCGCAAACAAAACATTAATTCCATTTCCATTTCTACCATTATAATCTTCCATTGCCATCGCCACAATAAAGAGCTGCGAGCAAGGAACAAACTACTTTTACCTACATGTACCTACAGTCCTATCTCTAACACGTATCTAGCAATCAGAGACGAAACAACTTCACTGGTCTACTGATGCTTCTAGTTACTATCCATCCCTCTGATTCTGGTAACAGACATCCCTGTACTGAGCCAATAGTCATAAGCTACCGGAGAGCCCCAAGAAACGTGACTTGAGGGTTAGGGGCAAAGTTCTCAGAGCCAAAAATCTGTTCGGCACCAACTAGAGTGGCAAAATCTCAACCACCACATAATATAATTAAGGAAGCATAATGCCGCCAGAGGAAGAATCGACAGTCTGTGTTAGCACAACAGGGATGTGGCAACAACTACTCAAGTTCATGTGAAAGCTATGGAAATTACCAATGGGTATTTGATAATGCTATTGCTGCATTGAATCATAGCAACAGTTCCGGGTTACCTGGCTGCCATCTGGTTTCTAACAACTAACAATGGTCCAGACCAGTCCTGGGACAGTCCAATCTTTGAATCAGATGAAATTTCCAGTCATATTCTCAGGTATATACCAGTCAATCAGTGGGTTTTACTAGATGTGTGTTGAGCTATCAGATGGTATTTCTGCAGTTGAAAAATAGATTTTTCCATAATTGTATGGGGAAAAATAAGCATGCATGACATGCAGCTTATACAGAAATAGATTCATTAATTCTACTACTTCTGTAAATTACTAGAAATGTATGTCTAGGACAGTAATGTATGATATATTTGATACATGCTACTGCAAGATCCTATTGATGTATGCATTAACTAGAATACTAAAATCCACATGAGATTATATATACTTGATATAATATATTACACTGCATAAAACAAACTTGAAGCCAAGCTACCAAATAAACTTTATTATATACTTTTAAATATACACTGAAGTGCACTTGATTACATACTCCCAGTCTGCTTAATATACTCCTCATTGCACTGTACTGCACAGTTGCAGTCCATTCAAGATACATCCATAAGTAAGCTCTCAAGATGCTTCCAAATACTCCTTCCAGTATATTTGCCAGTGCAACCACTAAGTGTACTCCGAAATGGACCTTTGAATAAAGTCTCAATTATGGTCCGAACCTTGTCCTGGCGGATACTCTCAACTATATACACAATTATGCTGCCAATTGCACTGGATAGGCCACTTGCAGCCTGCATAGAGTTAGCAACGGTTCCAGACCATCACATCGGGTCCGGGTCCAGATTGAAATGGCACCATCGCCAAATTGGTGGTCCAGTTTGTCAATACACCTGAACAGTAAATTCGGGTACAGTTCGACAGAGATCTCACACCTTGTCAGAACTTGCTGGATTGTCAGCAGCTTGCCCAGCAGGTCCATCTCTACATTCATAAAACACTCTTGTTTTTGCTGTTTGATAGTAGTATCTTATCAAAACCGCTTATTCAACATCCAGAAGTCTCTTTTTCCATGTTTTGCAGTTTGTGATATCGATGATTTTGGAATGTCTGATTGTCCTTTCATATATTGTATAGTTGCCGATAGAGGCGGTCAATAGCTCTGTTATGTGCACGACTATCTGCGCAATACCTTGATTACCCCCTATGCAAGACCAAAAATTGTTGATGCTCAGTTGACACTCATTTTCATGATGGGGTAACATCGATGTTGTGCACTCTTTTGCCTGACATGGTGGCTATTATTCCATATATGAATTATTGCCACAAAGCGACACTTAGATTACCCAAGATTCAAGACGAAAAATTGTGGACGCTTCATTGTTGCTTATTTTGAAGATAGACCAGGGAGCATGTCACAATTGTTTTTGACCCTGAAGGCTGCCAATATCTCCTCAAGGGATGTCTGCAACCAATTGCGGCATAGATTACCCAAGATGCAAAGCCTAAAATCATTGGCGCTCCATTGACACGCATTTTCAGGATGGGGGAGTGACTGCGTGACTCCCATATTTGCCTGTAGAGGCTGCTAATACTTCGGTTATGCATAACAGCAACCAAATCACTTTTCAACTGCCTTCCTTACAAGACCAAACATTGTTGACGGTCCGTTGACACTGATTTTCAGAATAGGGCAGTGACCAAGTCTCTTTCTCTTTGGCCTATAAAGGCTGCCTGTACGTTGGTTATGCATAACAGCGACCGATTAACATTTTGATTACCTAACTTACAAGACCAAATTTTGTTGACGCTCTGTTGACCCTCATTTTGAGAATGGGGCAGCGACCGAGTTGGTTTCTCTCTGGCCTATCAAGGCTGCCTAAACGTCAGTTATGCATAACAGCAACCATATCACTTTTGAATTACCCTACTTACAAGACCAAAAATCGTTGATGCTCCATAGACGCTCATTTTAATGTATTGTCCATTCAATATCTGCTGCCACCGATATTTGTATACATAATGATTTGAACATGTCAGTTGCCTTTCTGACTGATTGAAACTCGGCCCTGTGGCAAGGCAGAGCCCAGTAATATTCTTGCACCATTCGCTTTCATACCAATAAACTTTATATATCTTGCTGAATGATTCATTTCACCCACTGTACATCTGTTTATCAACCAATACTCACATGTGACTGCTCACGATCTTCCCTTGATATTTCACTCAATGAAATTCTCGGTCAGGCAACATAAAGCACCGGGTGATACATATTCATGCATTCTGTCCTACTTTTCCTTGGTTTCCTTGTTCCTCCTCATTTCCATTGAACTGACCGTCACCAACCTCTTTTGAGAGATTTTCTTTGACTGGAGTGTTGGTGAGATCCATCCCGGAACATTTGTTGTGGCACACCCATCCTGCAACTCTTGTCTTTAGGGATTCTCAATGCCATTGTTTACCTCTATATCAGATCGAACGTCTACCTTGCAATGCTCTTCTCTGTCATTTGGATTATCCAAGTCACCATCCTAGTAAAGCGAATTTTCGGTGTCTCAAATGCTTGCAGGTGCACTATCCTCATCACTTTCGGTTGGATGATGGTCTATGCGATTTATCTGGCCAAAATTTAATATGTGAGTTCATCCTCCAGGGAGGGCCATTGCAGTTAAGGCTGGTGGCAAAGGTGAACTTTCCGACGATTTAAATGCAGCTGCACCATCATGCTTAGAGATTGACCAGAATGCTTTGACAATCTCTTCAGTACCTGAAATGTATCCTATGGCTGTCATCTGCTTGTTGTCAGTGCAAGATTCCCTCTGTGTGGCACGTAGGTTTTGGCTACCCTGCCACAACTCCAAAAAGTTGAGGATGGTGGCCATTCTGCGCAATGTTATATCCTCCGCATCTATGTTTATTTCCAAGACGTTGTCAGTGTTCGTCATATCAAATACTGTGTGATCGTATGGCATTATCCTGTTATTGGCTGGAGCAATCAGCACTACTATGACTTTTTCACGAAGGGTATCGTCTGTGGTTCTGGACTACCTCCAGCCAATACCACCTCGCGCAAGGAAAAAACAGGCCTCCACTCCGACACCATGTGGTGTGATAGAGAATATGTTGCATGCCTCATTGGCGAGATTGGCGAACCTTGAGTGTGTTTTCTTCTGTTGACGACACCAGACAGTGCTATCAGTTGTCCAAAGTGTTCTGGTAATCTCCATTTGATTGGGGTGGTAATCAATGAGATTCGAATTCACTTGCCCTCAGTTCAGTGATGATTCAGGAGGTGAATTCAACCAGAGCGTTGCGGGTGGCGATGAGTGTGCTGCAGGATTGCCCCGTCCGGGTGTTCTTTCACCAGCATTTTACTGCGTTCAGTATGCTGTGTCATCACTGGACACATCATATCGATCGAAAGAAGCTTGACTGGATCCTGAGTGCTATGCAGAGGGGAAGAACGTGTTGCTTGGTACGCTTTCAGGTGTACTGACAGGCAAACGTATATGGTTGGCACAGTATTCATTCTCCACATACTTCAGAAACTCCCCCTGGTATTGGATATTATAGAAAGTCTCATCCTCAGAATTGATATCCATTCCAGTGTCCCACCTCCTAAACGATTGCAACTTCCGGAAATGATTGAGGATATCGGCTGACATCGGAACCATAGCTGTCGTTGGAGTCACTTCAGCATAAGATTTGGACAGCTTCTGTCCCGCAAATTTCACGGTGAAGAATATGTCTTCCTTCCATTGAGTCTTCTTCTTGGCTCAAGCTCGCATAATGCCATCCATATGATCGAACATGTCATTGTAGTCTGTGAAACCGTGATGCAGAGTAACCGTCTACCTCTTCGACATTCAAAGGGTCCAGAATCAGAATGGCCTCAAAACTTCCATGACGTAATTGATGTTGGTCCATTTATCCTGCGTTGTGAAGAGTGGGTGGTAATCGCTGTATTTTGGATTGTTCAGCCACTCACAGGTGACTTCTCGTGATCAGTAGGCTCGCTCAAGCAACTCCTGTGTTGATCTCCACTGTGTTTTTGCATCCATCATAGGTAGTACTGCAATTGTTACTTTCGAATGATGACAATCAAGGAATTGATTTCGACGACCCGGTGTCAGTGTAATGAATACAGCAAGCATTCTGTCCTATATGCAGGTCAGTTGCAGGACTTTTAAAAGTTCCAGAAATACATACTGTCTCAATAATCATTGCTAAACCTGGTCTCATGGCCGACACCTTGGTGGTTCAATCATTGCCCTGTTTGTGAAGTCTTTGACTTCTCCCAATGTCTATGCTTTTATTCTCTCCAAATTGCTGATCGCGCTCTTCGGCTTCCCAGGACTTGTTGTGGCCTTCTATACCAAGACTGGTCATGAATGCACCTAAAACTAGCTGTATCCCATGCACCATGCATGGTATATGGTTCCTCAATGCAGGCCACTCGATTCCAGAGGCCAGAAGAGTTGATCACTGTTCCCGAGTCATAGAGTCATTTGAGGAGGTGTTATCTGTCGTATTCCCGAGTAAATGGCCGTCGGTATGCTCAAAATAGTTAACGACTTCCTTCAGCTGTACGGCTGGCACTGCCACTTTAAGTCGACGCTTGACATACCATCCTGAATTGGCTTTCGTAGGAGGAAAAGAATACACAATGAACCTTATCGATAGTGAGTTATACCTCTCGCAATATGCAATTTGGATCCATATATTCAGCAATGAAAAACATTATGGCCAGGCGGTTCGTTGAGGTCTACCCATCCAAAGCTAAACTAAGTATATTTCTCCACGGTAATGGCATATTAAGTGCATCCACTGTCAGTGAGTATTACCTCTGGCAAATGTTGCTAAGTAATGTGGCGGACGTTAGCCCCAGCTCACATCATGAAGGTGTATATGACCGTCATTGCTCTGTGTTTGATATATCATTTCATGGAATATGAGCCGCAACGAATGCCAACATAAGTCAGCAATTCCAGGCATCTTTGTGGAATTCGACCATTAGAAAGTACTTAGCTGCCAGGTTAGAGCGTTTTGCCTTTCAGTTCAGTTAATATGGGTAAAACCGGAATGTTGAATATGAATTTCTTTTGCGAACTTACTATTGTAATTCCTCAACATCCTTGCCTCTTGAGTGTGGCTAGAGCTGCTTTAGCTACCATTGAACTAGTCAATTCGGGAACTTCCGACTCTGTTGATTCATTTACCTTTGCGATCTGAGCATTTACTGGCAAGTGTTTCCCTATTGAGATGGTCCCATGGTCTGTTGAATGGCGATAAACTTCATGACAAATGATACAGATGATGCGAGGGCAGCCGGTATCCTGAATTCAGTAGTGCAAATAAAACCGCCACGAGGGAACATGGCGATAATTTTTCGAAGCAATTTGACCCTTCCAGCCTACATTTGTAGAATCCCACCAAGCATCAAAGATGATTTGTAAAGTAAGGTCGCTTAAATCACGAATAAAGACACGTTCATTTTTGGAAGTTATCATTACCTCTAGAAACAAGGTATTTGCAGATTCTGAATCAGACATTGCGGCAGGAATGTGATAGCCAGGTTATTCGACTTGAGAGACTGTCAAAAGTTAGATTATAGTCAAGTAAAAAGCTGGTTCTCAAATAGTCACTGTGGAGCTAGAAGCGAAAAAAGTCAGATCTGTGAGACATTCATTGTATATTTGTGAAGTTGTAAAGAAAGACATATTGAGAAGACTGACTATTCAGAACTCAATTTAGGAAAAATGAAATGCAGTTGTTTGTTGTGTAGCTTACTGAGCCCCTACAAAATCTGTCGATACTCCATTGGGGCTCATCTTTAGGAGGCAGTTGTGCAAGCATCACTAGCATTTTTGCCCATCAAGGCGGCAGATACTTTGATTATGGGTCAACGCTGCTGCATAGCCCTTAGATTATCCAAGATCCCAGAGCAAAAATCATTGACACTGCATTGACACTCATTTTCAGGAGGAGGTTGTGATATCGTCACTTGAATTTTTGCCCATTACGGTGGCCTGTACTGTGATTCTGGGTTGATGCCATTGCACAGCGCTTTGATTGTCGAAGATGCATAACCAAGCATCGTTGATGCTCCCCTGATGCTCCTTGTGAGAAGCTGGTAGTGATATCGTCTGTAGCATGTTTGCCCATACAGGCAGCTGATACTTTGAATATGGGTTGACATGGTTTCATTACCCTTTGATTATCCAGGATGGAAGACAAAAAATAGTTGATGCTCTGTTGATGCTCATTTTTAGGAGGTAGTGGCGATATCATCGATGGCATTTTAGCCCATACAGGCGGCCAATGCTTTGTTTATAGATTAATGACATTGCACTACACTTAAATTATTCAAGAAGCGATACCAAAATTAGTTCACACTCAGTTGACGAACATTTTTAGGAGATAGTACCGATGCCATCGCTAGCGTTTTTGGCCATAAAGGTGGCTAATACTTTGTTCATGTAGCACAGTGACAAAGACAGTTTTTCACTATCAGGCGGAGAAAACCAAAAATTCTTCATGAATTATTGATGCAGATTTTTAAGATAGCACAATGAGCATATCACTGGCGATTCTGCCCATAACAACAGCCAGTATGATCTCTTTGCGAAGATGTGACTATGCAGCCCATTGATTGCGAACAATGTGCATCTAATACTCGTTGGAGCTCTGTTGATGCTCACCATAATGACATACCAAATGTCATTGGATGGTCAAAAACTGTATGCAAAAATGCATACAGTCATTATTGACTGCCAATATATCATTTCTATGTATAAACATTTGCATCTAAAAGCTTAGAAGCTTCTAAATATCCAATGCAACACTATACACGTTATCTGAGCGATACTTGATGCAGGTGTATCACTTTGAAGCGCTTTTGGCTGGCAATATACTGCGTGTAGATCTGTACACTTGTTTTTGATATAGATAGCCTGCCTTCCTCACCTTTCCTCATCCAGCTTCATCTCATTGATTTCCATGACCTACCACAAGCAATTTTCAAAATCCCAACCTTGGGCACCAGGTCTGAGCAGCGAGCAATGTAGTTGGATGCATGGACGAATGGAGCATGACGATGGTCATGCATCCTGGTTTGCATTGAGCTGTCACGGCTCCATCTATGATGTGTATGACATCACTGACTCAAATTTTGTTAATAAATTTCATCTCTATTTTAGTTTTAGCTTTCTGACTTATCAGTAACAGGCTAGATGATATCAAGTTCATTAGTTGTCAATTGACAATTTTTGGAATTTAGAACATTCGGATAGCCTATATGACCCTTGCACATGCATAGACGAAGTATCATGTCTCACAACTTGGTCACAGAAATCGAGCAAATGCTGACACATAGCAAAATATGTACAGCAATTGCTTTTCTGGGAGATACATCATCAAGAATCATAAGTTGCCTATCAACACCTTCAGCGATGGAGGAGCCATCACCATTTTATCGTCAGAATCCAATTTCTATATGGTAATTAGCTTGGGATGGTATATGCAGGGGTGGAAGCTTACAGGGTCTATGGGCTGTGATATCATAATCAGTGACGAACCGGGCGCTGCGACGGCCGGGATCGACGCACTGGATTCGTGTGTCTGTTGTTTCAGGGAATCTGGCGTGATATGACTACCTCCTGGTCTATAAGTCCCCTGTGGCATTTGCAATTTGCCGAGGACAATGTCAAGAGTCTCCATCAGTTGTCCCCATGTTGTCGGTGCAGACTCTGCTCCATCATCTTCTGTTTGTGGCTGAACAGCTGCTGGAAACTGCAATTGGGCAATCCCATATCTCGTATCTCTCTCACAGACGTAGTCAGCCGACTCTCCCCATCCCGCTTGAGTCAATTCTTCAAGCTTCATATGGTTTTGCCAAACACTCTCCATGCCTTGCTGCACCATTTTGAAGATTGTGCCCATCACCCAGCCGGGTTCATCATCTTCGCACAGCTTGCCCAGCTCTGAATGTTCCTAATCATTCTCTTCGTCTTCCCCATCCTCCTGATTGTCGGAATTTGTAAGATCAGTCAGACAGTCTCTGATAGCAGTCAACATCTCCTCACATGTCTCTTCAGGCTTTCTGGTTGTCGATCCTGCCTTTGCAGCTTTTCGAATATTGTCCTGCTCCAGCATGATTGCTGTCTCTGGGTCTTCAACTCGCATTCCTTCCAAAGTAGTATTCCAATCCACATATTCCTCGATCCATATCTCTTCCTCTTTGTTGTTTCAAAAGTTTGTGTCTCGATGTTTCTCTACCTTAAGCTTCTTGCTTGATTGTAGACTGAGCAATTCTCCTAGGGCTCGAACCCTTTATGCTTCCAAGCGGCTCTTGCATTCATTCGCTCAATGACATCATTGTGTGGAGCGCTTTGTTGCTTTCCCGTATTTGCCGGCTAGAAGTGGTAATCTGTTCTTCTTCGGAGCATTGACCATAGTTTCTTGAGTTGACTTAGTTGATAAGCGAGATGTTCGACGAGGCAAGATATGGAACACACAGAGGGAAGGCGCGTGCTGTATTTCAAGGTGCTTATGCTTCATCGACCTGAACAAAGTAAAATGTGGGTTTTGAATGTCACTACATTGGGAATAGCAATTCTAGTGGTACAACATTACATGATGATTAGCATCAGTTTCATGTAACATCCTGGGAATGTCTTGAGACAAACATCACCTGACATCTTCTCCAGCGAAAAATTTGCTTCTTATATCTTACAAACATGCAAATTCGGCTATCATTCACCCCTATTCATCGCTGTAACCAAACAAACAACATCAGACCGACTTGGTGCAAATCGCAGGGCAGTTCGACACCCATACAATCGGCAGCTATATGCAGTAGGATTCATCCTGAGTAGAATGTGCAAGTTAGCAGTTTCTCATCCCATTTTGACTTGAAGCTAATGATATATTCTTCCGGACTTCCCAGTTCTTTTCGTGATCATCTTCCTCTCTTTTTCCACACTAGCATTTCATGGGACCAGAAACTCATCACCATGGTGCTAGCTGATCGGAATCGAGCACGATGATGGGTCCTTCATCCATTATGCCACCAACTAAGACACAGCACCAACTCAGACACCGGTTAGTACACCGCCATGCTGCCAATGCAGCCACTGAAGATATGGCCCAGGATGAATATTCAGAAATTGTCCATGAAACCGGAGGCAGCAAGAATGGGAAGTAGCACACGGAACGATGTGAGCACATTCATATCAAGGTAGAACGCTGTCAACTAATGATATAATCCAGACCTGGTGTACGTAGACAGCTATATGGCCAATCTATAGCTAACTGGAATGGGAAACCTCCATGGTCGACCAAGGTCTTTGTCGACACAGTCCGCCAAATCAAACATCAGGATGTTGTCATCTCAGGGAGTTTTGCAGATGTGGTTCATGATAATCAGCCCTGAGAGTGGAAAAAACATGTTTTACACACCTCAGGGGATGCTACGGAGGCGTATATGGTAGAGGTAATTGCCAAATCTCATATGTAGAAGCAGCAACTAATTGCTTGTAAATGTTCAACACCTCTGCAAATATGGCAAGTCGAGAAGGTTAGGTACAGCAAGAACCTTCCGACATGGGCCTGGCCTTGAATATGGCTAAAATGGCAAAGAGGGACTTCTCGTGTGCCACACCATAGGAAACACAATACCTGATCGAAAAACCTCAGGCGAATGTCCGGGAAGAGAAGAAGCGGGTAGTTGAGTTACCTGCAAATAGAAATGCGATGTCTGCGATCGAAAGACACCCAGCTCTGGTTCATGAAAATCAAATAGACAGCTGGCTTCATTGCCAACATCGCACAGCACAGAATCCACTGACATGCTGGAGGCCCTAAGGCATGGGTGCGCCTCCACCAGACTGACTCAGTCAGCCGACACCAGAACTGACACCACTTCTGCCCGGAACTCCACCTGCGCCCTCAATTAACAATGAGGGATATCATGGTTCCTAAATCGAAGGTGTGCCACCCGGATAGTTGGATATACATGCTCCTCTTTCTAGCACTCGATTCTTCAATCTTGTATCATTTGGCAATGATTGCAAGCGTGATACAGATTGTATTCCAGATGTGCTGACTGATGATGGAACATCCACTGGTTAGTACACAATCTGCAGTGTGGTAATGCAGCTGGCATCCATTTTGCAGACGACAGCAGCCTATTGAGGTAACCTGAAAGTGAAGATGAGCATTGATAGAACGGAATGGGATTTTTGAGTGTATTATTATCTACAATTAGTGGACACTTTTAAGTATATTTTTAAGGATATATTTATATGTATTAGTAAAGAACAATGTAGTGATGAAGGAGAAAGTACACGAAGACAATAGAAAGGCTGCCAAAATACCATTAATGATAGACTATGCCAACTGAAGTGATTGCACATTAGGGATATGCCCATGGCAAAATGAGCATCAACAGAGCATTGATGATTGTTGGTTGTGCATCTCGGGTATTCCGAGCAGCGATTGATTGTGGCCATTCATAAATGTGGCATGGGCCACATTTATAGGGAAATGAGAATGCGACCCGCTCCCTGCCGCATTCTGATGATGAGCCTGAACAGAGCGTGCACGATTTGTGGTCTTGTATGTCAGGTGATTACACAGTGATTTGGCAGTTGCTATGCATAATCAAAGCATTGGCCGGCTCTATAGGTGAAAAAGATAGGGACATGCTCCCTGCCTATCTTGAAAATGAGCATCAACAGAGTGTCAACGATGTTTGGCTTTGCATCATGGGTAATCTAAGAATGATGCGGCCATGATTGTTTATTTACAATGTTTTGACCATTTTTAAGGCTAACACGCTCATGAACTCTAGGTTGCATGATTGTAAATAAATTAAGTTGTTACTGTCTGGGAGACTGTCGTGGGATCATCTCTTGCATATCTGCCTATACCAGCTGCCAACTCCTTGTTTAATGATGTCTGTGATCAAGCGCCACTTTGGTTACCCAAGATGCCAGACAAGAAATCGTTGATGCTCGGTGGATGCTAACTTTCAAGATGGCGCAGGGAGTGTGTCGATTCCTCAATTTCCTATAAAGGTGGCCAATACCTCATTTGTGAACATCTGCAAACAATCGCCACTGAGATTACCCAACATGCAAGACCATCAATCGTTGATGCTCCATTGACGCTCATTCCCAGAATGGGGTAGGGAGCTTTTCTCTCCATTTTTCAGATTATAAAGGCGGCCAATACATCCAACAAACATGATGACATACCACTGTTAATATGGTGTGATCAACAGTTGGATATTTGAATGCGACCATAAATATAACAACTCACAATGCAGAACTGGGGATTGGACCCGACGGGTCCAGCCACCCCCGGCCAAACCTGCCAGTCGATGGGTGCATGTATGGGTAGGCCCCGCTAATAGGGAGCAGGTTGGGTTGTTGGACAGGTCTGGAACCATACCAAACTGTTTTGGCGGTTTGAACCTGGACCATTGGCAGGTTACCCAGACCTCTCACTAACACTAAGCCTGCTTGAATGCACCATCCAAACAAAGCTTTTACGGTATACCCTAGTAGACCACCAAGTACACTTCCTAGTACACTTCCAAGTACACCTCTGAATTTCATTCAAGTTCACTCTACAGTTTAGTCTCACATACACTACTGAGTACTTTTTCAAGTACACCCCCAATTGTACTCTGTGACATACTCCCAGTCTCCTTGACTCTACATGTTCAATAACACTTTCATGAAGCATTATACTGTCATATACATATCTGGGTACATCATTCAGATAGTTATTGAGTTGCCAGTGCCAGGGATCAGACGATGTCGGGCAGATGGGATGTGGCAGATTGTATATATAGGGCAATGTGTGGCAGGCAGTATTGGGCAGCCGATACGTAACATGTGACATACAACCTGGAGAGTATAGCAGATAGCATATGGCAGGTGTCTACATTTGTACAGGGGCTGGAACTATACTGCTGGTTGAATTGAATATGCATACCCTATATTCAGGGCAGCATCAATGACAAAATCTCCCAATGTCTCAATGGCATGATGTTGATAATTGCAGCCATTGAAGTCACGGAAATGGTACACAATTCGATCTTTGGGACAGCACATTTGCAACTTGAATTTTCCGGCAAAATCTGCTCTCCATATCTAGTGTTAGCAACGGTTCCGGGTTACCCGGCTGCGGTCCAGGTTTGGAACCGGACCGGACAGTCCAGTCCGGGTTGTTACCCTCAATAGAGGGGTACCCAACGGGTTCGGGGACAGGTTCGAACCGGACCGCGGTTCCATTTTATGGTTCCTACATCTTTGGCTCCAATTAAGTATTTGAGTTCTCATCATATCGGGACGTGATCAGTACGTAAATTGTGTAGTTCTGGCCGCACTGCCACCTCGCGCATTCCGATTTGCGATCCGATTGATATTCGTCGATTGGCTGTGGAAAAAGGGCAAATTTAATCGAAATTACCGGGTTTTCGATAGCAACTCAACGAATATTGGTCGGATCACATATCTGAGATCGGGAGGTGAACGAGCGGCTTGAACTGCACAATCTACGTACTGATCTTATCATGATATGATCAGAACTCAAATACTTAATTGGAGGCAAAGTTGTGATGTTGAAATGCCGGGTTTTGTGTGGAAACCCGTTGCAACGGTTCGGTTCCAGGTTGGAACAGGACCCGGAACCGAACCGGGAATTTGGACCCGTTGCTAACACTATCCATATCCCACCAATTGTATTTGTACTTGTAAATGTTCAGTGTAGACTGCATAGCTATAATAGGGAAGGTGATAGTGAGAGTGATAGTGATGTTGTTAGTATTGGTAATAATGCTCATAGTATTAGAAAGATTTGTGTAAGTGGGTTGGCTACATTAATGTCAGAGTCAAAGCTGTATCAGACTTAAAGTCATTAACCACCCAAAGATTCCACCAAATCAGAGTTTTCCATCAGCTAAAAGTTTGGTATGGAAAATTCTGCTTTTTAGAAGTATGCCACTGTGGAGTGAATGGAAGGGTTCTCCTATGGTACAGTTCTTAGGAATGCACAGGCCAAAAAGGTGAACATACATATCCATGACAATTGAGTAGATTGGTGGAAAGACAGACATCGCTAACTAAGATAGAGAATAGACTACCATCACATCATACTACTACAGTTGTAGCAATACTTTCACATTGGCTTCTTATACACCGTATATGGACCAGAGCCCAATTTTGATTTAAGGAAACTTCGATTAAACAATGACTGACAACCTGTATTGGCAAGAAGTGCAATTAGTTTCCGAAAATGGACACGACTCACCAATCCTTCTACAGATTATGCACAAAAATTCCGAGCTACCTATTTGCATTCATCTAGCATACTTTGAAGCATTCCATGATGCGATCGCATTATCATGATATTTCAAAGACCTGTTTAGCCATTTGAATTAATTTATAGCACTTGATTCATGATGGTCATCTAGATTTTAATCGTTTCGATGGTTTGTTGAAATGTTTCATTGATTTCAAGAATATTCTTAACAATTTAATCACATGAGACATTGATTATACACAAGCTGGCACAACTCGCATTACAAAATTAAGACACCCAGAGTAAACACTAATCAGAGTTCGATATATTGCTGCATGGATAACTTCAACTGTCAAATCGAATAATCTACATGTAAAACACATTGGAAACATTGAAGTCAATCTTGTTGCTCAAGTCCCACCACATGCTATCTGGCTGCGGCGTCAGCGGAAGAAGTTGTACGGCCCAATGGATCACACTTATAGGGACAATATGAGTAGTTCTGACACTGAAACGAGGCTTGGGATAGCAATTGCTACCATGCCAGCGTTGTATCGGAGGTTGATGTCTCTCCATGACAACTGCAATACCAGTAGTCGGATGTATCAGCCCTGTTGAAAACATCTTAGCCAAGGCAAGAAGGCTCATAATGCATGTTTCAGCTTCCTCGGCAACGAAAAGAAACTTGCAACATGTCAGAATGCATCCAGCAGTCGACTTCCACCATCTTTCCAGACTGGTCCCCACCGATAGAAGCACTATATCATTTCTTGGCGGCTTATGCTTTCTCCACCTTGTGGACCCAGTGCAACAAACCATATGAACTGACTACTTGTCGCATTGAAAAGACATCATCTGAATCTTAACCGCGTCGTACGAAATGTATTGTCTAGCATTGAGACAACTCAAATGCTGATTGTGATCCACATAGTCGGTGAAGTCCACAATTCACTTGAAATGACACTCAATTTTATTCTGTAGCTCCCCTTCTGGCATTGCACACCACTCAGCCAAGTAATCAAGGGTCTCAATTTCTGGTCACGGGATTTTTGACCATTTCCTTGCTAGGTGCTTTCTTTAAAGGCATATCATTGTGGTGACATTGTTTTGCAGCTTTAGCATTCAGCACTCAATACTGAAACTACTCCTACCGGGCTTTTGTACGGAAGATCTGGAAGGCGGCCCCATGATACTCTGACTGTTGTTACGCTTGTTTACGATCAATGATTGCTGCTTCTGGGAGTCCAGACGTTGCATTGAGGAGGTTGCAAAGCTGGCGGATATGGTCGGAGAATTGGTTCAGGAAAGGCTCCTGCACAAGGTTGAAATCCGATTCATGGACAAGATGTTGTGGAATCTCTGACTTAATTTGGATTTCATGTTCATCAGCGCGATGACGCTTTGCAGCCACCGAATGCATGTTCCTTCCCGGGTTACCATGCCACTCTTCATGTGTATCCAAAGTAGGTAGCTGTTTGAAGGCTACCAAAACCATGTCTGTAGATTTTCTGGTGCAGACCAGACTGAAATCATCCTTGTGACAATGAAACTCCTCAAGAAACTTCTTCATTGACTCGATTATGGCTTCAGTATGGTTCTGGTACTGTACCACATCAGCAAAATGTATCTTAGTCACTGGAAGCCTCCAGGAGTGTCTGAGAGGATGTGGAGTGTAAAGTTAGATGCGTCAATTTCAGGAGAGTATCAGACTCTGGGAGGGCATTCCGGCCGGCCTTTGGAGTAACTGGGATCTCTGATGACTGGTACAGGAGAACCATGTGAGTGATTGTGATAAGTGTGGGAACACCACGGAGCGCAAGAGCAATCTTTGGGTCAACCTGGGAGCGCTGATGACAAGCCTGCAAGCGTCAGCGACACATCTGGGAGCACCTCGAATCACAGTAGAGCAGTCTGGGAAAAACAAGATCTTCTTTGGGAATGCTGCTGGTGTGACTGGAAATCATAGCTACTACTTATTGTTCAATGATTATTAAAACTCATGTATTCAGTTTGAATTCTCATCGATGTATCTAGGTATTTATGTATCTATGTATCCATATAGGTACCCATCGACACACGGTATATCTGGACTGGCTGCAGGCGGTGCTTGAGAGCAATTCGAGATGCCCCTGAAAATGACGATTGAGTGAACTCAGAGATGCACTAGGAGGCCATGATCCAGCGAGATTTGACAAGTACTTGGAGGCGGTCGATGGACAGCGCGCCAGATGCTGAGACTCCATTCATAAGTTAGTTAAGTTGCAACCGTGGGAATGTGACAACGTACATTTACCTTGGAGCTTTCACGGCGAGCTGGCTGATGGCAGTCGATCGTGTAGGAGGCATGCCGCATCCTGAAGCTACATACCGCGGTCAACTCGTAATCGTGAGAAGGAAGGGAAGACTAACTATCTTGGGTAGATGCTTTACTCAGTGTAAGCTGTACTCGGTGTATGCTATACTCAGTGTATGCTGTACTCAGCGTATGCTGTACTCGGTGTATGCTGTACTCGGTGTATGCTGTACTTGGTGTATGCTGTACTCAGTGTATGCTGTACTCAGTGTGTGCTGTACTCGGTGTATTCTGTACTCAGCATGTGCTGTACTCGGTGTATGTTGTACTCAGTGTGAACCCATGATCATGTCATGTAGAGATAGAGAGCGATGACTGAACTTTGTGTTCTTCGATGATGGTAGAGTTGTGGACGAGAAAGAGAGAGATGGGGATGTACATGAGAACGAGGTGGACGATACGAGCGGACATGAAAGGTCAGCTGTACAACTTGCCTGATTGGGTTGGGATGTCCTCGTATCGGTGTTATTACACTCCGGATCGGGACTCGTACCTGCTGTACCGGGGATGGTAAATTGAATCGCACCCAAAATTCTTTTAAGTCCCAGTTTCTCATGATGACTTCCACAATCTGCTCCCATCTCTCTCTTTCTCGTCCTCAACTCTACCATCACCTACAATCACGAAGTTAAGTAATCCCTCTCTCTCTGTCCATGCCATCATCAAGAGTGAATACCGAGTACAGCATGGACCGAGTACTGCATCATCCGAAGATCGACTGTCTCCTGCCCCCAGCAAGCCTCTTACCTCTCATATCTCGGCTGACATTGTTGTACTCTATTCTCTACATTTCCACAATTATGAGTTGACCCATAGATTTAGTCTCAGCTCCCCATTGCTACTCCCTCCCAATCTACCGCCACCCGATCGACTGTCTCGCGATTGACCGCCTCGAGATCGACCATCTCCAAATACTCCTCTAATCTCGTATGAACAAGGCCTCTATGTGAATCTCTGAACTCGCTCGATTTCGGCCTCCAAGTGCGTCTCCAATCTGGCTCAATCATGGCCACCAAGTCCATCTCTAAGTTCACATGATCACAGTGTGGTGAAACGTTGGAGCCCTCATGGAATCCGATGAGAATGCGTGAGATAGAGCAGACCTCGCTTGGGGAGGAGGGTAGGAAGAGGGTGAGAGGATATGAACGGGTAACCGGCAGTCAGGAACCACACAAATTGCATGGATCTATGAAGGCTCGGCAGAAGTGCGTGAGGAACCACACAAATTGGGTGGATCTATGAAAGCTCGGCAAGATCAGTTCCTCTCTGCTATCCCCGTATCTCCGAACGCCCCCCACCAGCTTCCCCCTTCCAAATTGAAAGGCGGCGGTGAGAAACAGACCTTCTCGCCACAAATGCCTCCAAGTGCATCCCTATGTTATCCCACTCGATGCTTCCAGGTGCTCCTCCCATTATGCTTGAGTACCGTCTGCAGGCAGATTCACCATATGTATATATCCAGAGTCACAGTGATAGATAATACATGCCATATTAGAATGCAGTGAATCGTGTGACTGTAACAAACATGAATATGATAGACGAAATGCCTCGTGGTTATGGAACTCTAAGAGCCACCGCTGTAAGAATACGGCATCAAGTCTCCCGCATAGCTGCACAGAGGTCTCAGATGCTCTCGACGTCTCCTGCAGACCTTCGCAGATGTCTCAGCAGCTCGAAAATTTGACTATCTTAGAAGGAGCACCTGAGAATTCTCTTGTAGAGTCTCAGAGCACTTTGCGTAGCTCCAGGGGGGCCTGGGAGCATCTGGATGTACTTAGACACACTGATGTGGTTGACCGAAGTGTCTGGGAGGTTTGCGTGTGGCTTCCGGACCGATTTACATTTTGGTGATGCATAAGGTGAAGATATACTAAGTTCTTGCTGCACAACATGGCTTCTGTGAAGGGAATCCGTTGGCTCACTGAAGGGTTTGAAACATTTACACCGACAATCAGAGTGATCATGTGCCTGAGTGAGTTCATCTCCTGACCCATCCATTGTGTCACCTCGCTATAAGGCTTGTTTAATGAAGGAAAACCATGATATGGAGGCATTATCTCCCAGAGCTGGATTGATTTGTGAATCGTGGAATGTTGTTTGAGGAAGGGTGTTACCCAGTCCAACAAATTCTTGAGCATAGGGAGATAGATGGGCTGAAGAATATCGGGTACCATTAAAGTCATCTAGGAGATGCAGTTCATATTCCAGAAGACCCCCTTGGAGGTTGCAATAACTTGAACTTCCAGATAATCCCTTGTTTTCTGTCTCTCCGTTGCATCTCCTTCATTGCGGGTATCATCTGTTGGATGTGGAGCCGATAGTCTCTCATTTTGTCACAAAGATGAATTCCCTTCTCGATGAGATAATGTCGGTGCATTCCAAACCGGTCATTGGGGTTGCTTGATCGAATGCCACAGAATATTTTTGAACTGGACAGCTGTCCATGCCCAAATGATAGGATAACATCGCTGCCTCTGACCGCCCACACAAACCTTGAGCTTTGCAGGGGTATAAATCGCAGCATGAGGACAAAGAATATTTGCAAAGACCATCCGTACAACATCCCGATGATTGATTTGTTCTCCGTTCACAGCAGTTGTATTTTCTGTTGTTATTCAATCTGAGATTTTGGAGGGATAGGACGAAGGGCAATAAGGATGCTTGCAAGATTCGATGGCTTTGATCTAATCATCTTGTCGATCTTTCGCAGAGTCAAATATTCTGGCTATTCCTTCTTGTCACTTGAATAGATTGTCAGATGTGTCTGGTCTGAACAGCCAAATAAAGGGACAATTGTACCTCCAAGAGGCAACTGTACCTATTGTAGTAGTCAAAATCATGGTAGGTATGATAAAATTCAACCAGCATCCATGTGCATTCCACCAACAGTTGCTTGATTTTTCCTCTAAGTAGATATGTTCCTCAGCTTCATTGAATTCCTTTGCTGGAGCATAATACAAATGTTCCCTTACCACAGGCTGTTGCATGAGGAACTCAATGTATTCAACAGAATTGCAGCAGAAGAAATGGGTGCATTCATTGTTGTGAAAGTTGTTTGGATCGGCTAAACAATTGTATCACACTTTGCCATAATTCCATGAGTCAATGCCCATTGTGTAGGACATTTCGTACACCCTTTTGAATAAGTTGTGGGACAAAGTGAAGTCGCTGACAGTTGCCATGGTAGGGTTCCTGAAACGCTCATTGATAGCAGCTCTGCAGAAGTCGTGCTTGATGCACTAATGTGCTCATTGACACTCCACCTCGCAAGAAAAGGGTTACTGTTCTTCTCTTTCATCATCGAAGATAACAAAAGACTTGGTGATGATGGGCTTGCTGGCTAGATCATTGTCGAAGTGTGGAGTACCATAAATGGATGTCTGAACTGGAGGTTGCTCTGGATCATCACACGCATTATCTCCGTCGGCTTCTGCATCGCTGGAATCATCATCGGATGGCCGAAGCAAATGATCAATATATAGTTCATGAATCAATGCAAGTAGAATGCCATTGAACCTAATCACAGAACCGTCATCTCACAGTTGTTTGTGCAAAATGTATAAATTTCTTACATTGCGGTTGGGATGAAAGTGAGTGATGTAATCGCGGATGTAGGAGTACATGTTTGAGCAGTAAAAATAATGCTGATGAATGTTCCATGTTTTGTTGGCAAAATGAAATGTCCCAACAACGTTAAGAAGCGTCTCAGTGGTATTTGAGCTACTCATACCATTACAAGTTGGCTGCTCATTGGAAAAAGCCCCACCGCGATGTACTTTTTCCAAAATGGAGTTCTCCCACTCTTGTCGGATTTCTCTCATACTTCTTCACATGTTTAGAAAATATTTTATCATTCGGCGATTTTCAGCATCACTTTGATCCCAGAACTTGGACCACATCTGCATTCAGCTTGTTGCGGTGATTGTTTTGCACCTATTCAAGACCCTCCTACACCTATTGCCTGGTTTCTGGTTGTCACTTTGTATCAAGTTCGTACTATACATGAACTTTGGATTCTCCTTAGATACCGACACACTGACGTGATTGCTGGGTGCAAGACCTAGAGCCAGCAAAAACAAGTGAGATATGACTCTAGATCGCACTTTTAGTTGTCTTTGTGATGAATTTAAGCATAAAGTCAATGGATCAGGGAGCTTACAAAATGCAATGCAAATTGTTCCCGAGCTCAATTGCAGCCAAGATGATGTCGCCGGATCAAGACAACCCCTCCAAGTTGACATATATATTCACCTGGGCTGCCCACCTTACTGACAATCTCCAGAACCTTCAACACACCCTTCTCACCTCTGCAACCACATTGCATTTCCCTTGACAATATATTCAATACTCCCATCTCTTGTTTGAAGTTACGAGCATTTGGTATCCAAATCTGAATCATTGACCACAATTGAGAACCAAAAATGTAATGAGATGCCTCATGGTTGCCGAAATCAGTCATCCCATATGCTAATACCAACAAGATCCTGACTCACCAAGTCCTCCTCTGGGCTGTGAATGGTGGTGTTGGAGTCAGCCAATGGGCAGCACAAACCATCGGGACTTGGCAGGAGAAGGTTGGCTTGACAACGCAACAGACAGAGAATGAAGTGAGGGAGCAAGTCTCGGAGATTGCCCAGTCCATTAGCATCAGCAACCAACTAGGCACCGGCCCCGAGCAATGGGATATCCTAATCAATCATTGCCTTACTCAAACTAGTGATCTGGCGTCTAACAGACTGCTCTAGAAATGGTACATGGCAGACAAGACTATCCTTGATGGTCAGAAACTCAAGTGCGCACTTGACATGTTCGCGGAGGTTGGCCTTCGCTGAAGGAAGAATAGGATTGACAAAACCAACACCACAAGGGGGGAATCCGTCCACGTTGGTATGTAACTGGTCGCCCCGCTGCTTCATTTCCTTGTCCCGATATCATGTAGATACGGAAGATGACAAGGAAGAAACCACTGGTCATAGGCCATCGCTGATAATGGTGTGTTGGGATGACTGAACCGATTTCCTTGCCGAACCATTCGGCATTAGCATCACCTATGTGGATCCCGACGTTGCTGGGAAGAGGGTGGGTGAAAACAATAGTCACCTATTCTCACAGCACTGGCCTAGGGATGATGAATCAATACTTCTGATAGTTACATCAATTGTTGTTTTGACAATTTGGTCAATCATGCATGCTGTAATCACCCATCCGCCTGACCCTGGCTGCAATATCCGACAGCTTTCGGGCTGCTGGGAGGAGCCCCATGGAGATGGTTGACCACATACCCGTAACCATACCCCAATCTTCGATCACAATATCGCCACCAAATGGGGAATGCCGGCGATGAAATATCACAAACCACGGTATCTTTTTGTCATTTATAGGACCCATCATGCGAACGGCCAATCTGGCGCCCAGACAGCTATGTGCGGTGCCTTCGAATACTTTGCTGTCGATGACATACTCCCACCTCCAGCTGAGGATATGATCAACAATATTGGGTAGCGATAGGATGATGATGCTGAGACACGGCTCCAAAATCCATGAAGCTTCAAGATAACAAAATGAGGCATGCAACAGTTTGAAAGGAAGCTAAACTCGAGGATTGATATGCAGCATCAATAGGTTGAAGACATCGAAAACCGTACTCTTGGTCTCCTTGCTGATCAGAAGCAAAGAGTTGTGGTTGAGGAGGATGTGGCTTTGCTACACAAGCACGATCACATTGTGCATCCTCCAACTGTGGGCTCCCTAGCCAATACCACGCTTATATATATCCACCCAGCCGCACATTAGTCATTGTCAAGATGGAATTCACTGGCTGGAACGCTGTTCAAGTATATACATGGTGGGTGGGTATCATTCTGGCACTTTGGAGGGTGGACAGATGTGTGATCATATGGAATTATTTGGAGAGGTTTTGAGTCTCTTTCTGGTGTTGTGTTTATTTTATTATTATGTTGGTCATATTCACGGATGAAGGGCAGTGGTGAGAGTTCACAATATTAGGATTAATCGTTGAGTGACTTGTGTTTGGGAATGCCACTGTGGCAGCGATAGGACTGTGGGTATGGCTATCATGTAATTTGTAGTTCAGGAGCTTTGCCCAGCAGGAGTTGACTTCAATGATTACTGAAACGCGAATGTATTTTAGCTTGTTGCAATAATCATTTTCGCCAAAAGAACCCAATCAGAAGCCCTGTGGCACGTTTACCACCTGGCATTCTTAGGTCTGAGTTCGCATCCATTGAAGGAGTTGGAAGTTTGGGTGGCAGGACAATGCAACATCCCACAATCATTCACAGGGTACACAGACGCACCTCGAAGATGCTTTTGATCATATCAACGCTTTCTTACCTTGACAAAACACTGTAATTCATTCACTATACTTTCATTCATATTTCCTTGATTAATTGCTACAATTTTTTCGGGCTTATCACTCACCACCTTTTTACATCATAACACCCAGGCACTGCACTGGTCCTCCTCTTTCTCCTCCTTCTAGCCCCAGGAGAAGATGACAATCCATCCATGGCAAGGATCTCGATAACAATCTCACCACGATATCCAACAACTACAATGACTGTCGAGATGACAATTCAGAATCTGATGACCAGCCTCTCTAGAGACCATCGAAGAAAGCAATGGGCATGCGGCCATCAAATGATTGGGTCATGTCAACAGCTGCAAAATCAGCTGTGGCCACTCAATTAATCCATACGTCAGCCCAATACTTACATCTCGGGCGTCAGAAAGTTTATCTTGTATCGGAGGTGGAGGATGATCAACAGCGTCCGCTGCTGGCATCCAAGAAGGAATTATATTTTGTGTTTTAACAATGGAATGCGCCTGCTAATGTATATATTGACTAGTGGAAGGATTGAAATGACACTGGTGAGCATTTGGTCACACGGAAAGATGGAAATCTGTGGCGATATGAGCTCTTTGTAGACAATGTAAAAGGCCTGATTGTCAGCAAACAATTGAACCCCCAGAAAACTCTTGCAGGCATTCCGGGGATGGTCATGGCACATGTGAATCCAATCACCATCAATTAGCGAATGTTTGTGAATCACTTTGCCACGAATGCAGTGAGAACCACCCAGATTCGAAGTTGGTGGTATGAGGAAATTGCCAGGATCGATCCAGCCCTGTGACGCTCAGACCCTCCACATGCCTACTAGTATGCCTTTGGTGATAAAGGTATATTTCCGGGATCATACAGGATCTCTCGATGATCCATGTATAGATACTTTATCCGATATCACAAACTATCATTTGGATATTCATGTTGGAACTACCTTTCGTATTGGTTCAGCTATTTGTCATACCTATATTACCTGACCTTTGCATCGACCGATCCAGGACAATTGTCAAGTCAAGTACGAATAAGCTGTGTATCATCTTTGGATCAGTTTTGGTCTCAATTTCTCCATTTCTAATGTTCACACCATATCAGCAGGAAAGCTTATTCCTGGTCGCCGACCAAATGACTATTCACTTATGCTCCAATGCTTCATACCTAGGGAGATGAGGTGTACTCAATATCAGACTATCATGGGATCTCGAGATATGCAGGGTCACATGAGATATAGGTCAATATCCAATAATCGATATATTTGAGTCCTGTTGACCAAATGTACTTATATAAATCAACACTTAGTTTTACCACACTCTGTGTGTCCGGGCGAATGGAACTTGGGATTCATCTGTCCTCCATCAGCAAAAAAGAATTCCGTCCGGGCAGAATGGGTGTGTCAGCACTTTCAAAAACACCCCAGTGGTAGATAACTCCGCGACAGGCGCGAATACCACCTGTCGCATTGCATATCGCCCTCCGATCGCAGTTTCGCAGTTTCTTCTCGCTCTGTCGGTATCCTATTGTAAACAAACACTCGGATGTTGTGGCCAACTGTGACCATACGTCAGAATTGGTTCATTGGGTGCATCAGCAAAATGTAAATCGGTCCGCAAGCCACACGCAAACCTCCCAGACACTCTGGTTGCCTTCACCAGTGCTTCCAAGTACTTCCAGATGCTCCCAGGCCCCCCTCGAGCTGTGCAAAGTGCTCTCAGTCTCTGCAAGAGCATTCTCAGGTGCTCCTGAAAGCAGCTGCAGGTATGGAGGTGCATTCAGGACGCCACGAGATTTGACTATTAGGATAGTCTAATCCATGGAGGAGCTGAGACCGCTGCGCAGCTCTTCAGGAGACATGGTGCCGTATATTCAAAGCAGTGGTTCTTCGGGTTCCATAAGCACAAGGCATTTCGTCTATCATATTTGTCTTTGTTACAGTCACAAGATTCGCTACCTCATACTATGGCATGCATTATTGAAGTATCCCACTATATATACATACGGTCAATCTGGCCACAGATGGTGGTCGAGCATAATCGGAGGAGCATCTTTCAGAGCACAGACAGCATTCATGAGAAAGAACGGTTCTAGCTGGAGGAGCCTAGCAAGAAAGTGAGCAGATATGATACTACCCAGCCGTGATAATCCACCCAATTGCCTGGATCCAGATAAGATGAAAATGAGATGATATCTATCAACCCCGGGGTCGCCCGAATATGTACTCCTTGTCGCTCAGTCCACCTCCAGTACCCCTGTATCTCCATACACGCGCTGTCGTTCATTAACGATGTACTTGGAGGCCATGATCGAGCGAGTTGAGAGATGCACTTGGAGGCCGAGATCGAATCACCTCAGAGATGCACTTGGAGGCCAGGATGGAGTGAACTCAGAGATACACTCCGAGGCTGTGATCGACCGAGTTTGGAGATGCACTTGGAGGCCCAGATCGAGTGAACTCAGAAATACACTTGGAGGCAGTGATGGAGCGAGTTTGGAGATGGACTGGGAGGCCGTGATCAAGTGTGTTTGGAGATGCACTGTGACGCCGTGATCGAGCGAGGTTGGAGATGCAATTGGAGACCGAGATTGAGTGAACTCTGAGATGCACGGGGGGGCCGTGATTGAGCGAGTTTGGAGATGCCCTTGCAGGCTATGATCGAGCTACATTGGAGGAGTACTTGGAAGTGGTCGATTTGGAGGGAGGCACAACGGCAGCTGAGACTCTATTCATTGGTTGACTTGAAATTGTGGGAATGTAGATAGTTGAGTACAACAACATCCGCCGCGAGATGGGAAACTGGCTCGGAGCGGGAAACTCGTTGGGTGCGGGAGACTGTCAGTCTTGGGATGAAGCTGTACTTGATGTATTCTGTACTCGGTGTTAAGTCATGATCATTGCATGAAGAGATAGAGAGGGAAGACTTAACTTCATGTTCTTAGGTGATGGTAGAGTTGAGCACAAGAAAGAGAGAGATCAGAGGAGATGGGGGAAATCATCATGAGGAACTGGGACTCAAGGCAATTTCGTGTGCGAGTCAATTTACCATCCCGAATACGGCAGGTACCAGTCCCAATCAGCCTGGTAGTAACACCGATATGAGGTCTTCTAAACCCAATCATGCAAGTCATACCCATGATTTCTCAGGTCTGCTCGTATCCTCCATATCGTTCTCACCTTCATCCCCTATCCCTCTCCTTCTCATCCACAACTCTACCATCATTGCAAGAACACAAAGTTAAGTCATCCCACTCTGTCTCTCCATGCCATCATCATGAGGTAACACCGAGTGCAGCATACGCCAAGTGCAGCATACGCCGAGTGCAGGATACATTGCGTACCGCATACACATAGGATTCTCTGTCGTGCCTTCATTCTCTCGATTGCAAGTTGACCCCTGAATGTAGCTTCAACTTCTGGCGTACCTCCCTACAGATCGACTGCCACCAGCGAGTTCTGCATAAGAGCCCCAAAGGTAAAGTCACCTTGTCACATTCCCACGGTTTCGAGTTAACTAACCGATGAACACAGTCTCAGCACCTTGCGTGGCTCCCATCGACTGCCTCTAGATCGACCACCTCCAAATACTCCGGTATCCTCCCTCGCGCATAGACTGCTGCAAGTGCATCTCTAAACTCGCCCGATCACAGCTTGGAGTGCATCTCTGAGCTCACTTGATTACGGCGTCCAAGTCAATGTTCAAACTCACTCGATCACGGCCTCCCGGTACATCTCTCCATTCACTCAATCTCAGTGTCCAATTGCATCTCCAAACTCGCTTGATCATGGCCTCGAAGTGCATCTCCAAACTCCCTCAATCACGGCCTCAATGTGCATCTCCCAACTCACTCGATCAAGGCCTCAAAGTGCATCTCCAAACTCACTCAATCAAGGCTTCAAAGTGTATCTCCACGCTGACTCCATCACTGCGTCACAGTGCATCTCCAAACTGACTCAATTACGGCCTCCCAGTGCATCTCTGAGTACACTCAATCTCGGTCTCCAATTGCATCTCCAAACTCGCTCGATCATGGCCTCCAAGTCCATCGTCAATGAGTGACGGCGGGTGTATGTTGATCCAGGGGTAATGGACGTGGAATGAGCGACAGGGAGTACATATTTGTCGTCATCTTCAAGCACACCTCGAATTGCTGACAATCACCGCGTGCTGCCAGTCCAGATATACCCTGCGTAGATAGGTAGCTATAACGCCCCATAGATACACAGGTGAGAATACAAACCGAATACATAAGTTTTGAAAATTGTTGAACGATATGTAGTAGCTATGATTTCCAGGCGCCACAGTATCATTCCCAAAGAAGATGTTTTTCCCAGACTGCTCTACAGTGATTCAACGTGCTCCCAGGTGCTCCCAGGTGCACCTGAAGGCCACTACATCAGTCCAGTAAGCTTGGACCCATTGCCTGGGCGATGCGAAGCATTTAATTCTCCATCTGAGGGTACGAGGTTCAGTCAAAGTCATCAGAGACGTCCGGAACACCCGGGTGTTTCTGATGGAAACTATTGTTCTTGATGATATGAGTGGCACGGGATACTCTCCGTTCGATATATGGCAAAATTACTCAGTTCCAGATCACTGTATCCCTTGCTCCAATAAAGTGTAGTCAAATCAAGTGTTCTGTTGTATGGCGCAATTGTTGAACCGTTACATACCCGGTGGGTATATGGGAGGGCACTCTCACTGGCTTCTGGTGATACTAACCAATTCATTGATAATTGGCTTCAGATAAGCTCGTATCTGTTTGAGTTATCGCCAATAGCAATCGCGTCACAAAAGGAGCTTAACACCTTGATGACATAGTTAATACTCTTGTGAGTTAGAACTAGATTATCAATGGTGGAGGCAAAGGATGATGAGGCAGTTACGTATGTATACTCTGAAGCAGGCTTAAGTGGTCTTAGGATTGTCAAGGGTGTGGATGGTCTGAAATATGGTCAGCCATACCAACATAGAGGAAGGACATCGGTAACAATTTCTACAACAAGATTTATCCACGGATACCTATTGACCTTCTAGACCTGGAGGTTAAGCCTTAAATTCATTGCAGTGTATTATCTATCAGTTTGGTATTGAATTTAACGATGATACTTCTCCTTTGAAGTGTGGAGTTGTACCTTCAATAATCAGTTCTATATCACCGATATATCTATAACTGCTTTATACTTCATTATTCTTGGGACCTTCGTCAAAGCAAGTCATCAATCGGGAAGTGAGCAAGACGGTACTCTGGTGTCCGAAGAAAGCCCGAGGACCAGCCTGATAGCATGGTGGTTCAGAGACTACTTCTGGTTGCATACTGATGAGTCGGCACTACTCCTTCTGCTGACGCGAAACTACTTTGCGGTTTGTTATAGACAAGTTGATACTTGGAGTCGTCGCATTCTGGGACAGTCGCTTCTCGAATATCCATGTTGGTTCTTGGGATGAGACTGTGGCATCCGTTAGAAGTCCTACAGTCATCACGATAGTGTGGTGGTTCAGAGTATCCTTCTTTCAGGCTCTCCTCAAGTCGTGTACATCAGCATACTGATAACTTGTGATGATACTCCTTAGTTGATACTATCTATCAGGAACCGAGAACTGAACAGTTACCTTGAGTCCTTTGGGTGTGAACGCTTATCCGCATCCTGAGTGAAGCCTTGTTGATGTTCTTTATCTGTCCAGAATTCATTAGGGGCTTTTATTGATTAGGACCTAGGGTGAATCTCCCAGTGTTACACATACATTTCAGTGGTAAATCAATCATTTCTACGATTGTTTTCATCTCTGACATTGTTCATCAGGCTCTCACAAAGATTGCTGGTGGCTGTGCAGCAATGGTATACTGCTGTGGGACCGGAAACGACTGAATTAAAGCATTTTGGCCACAGTTGCCTGCAGCGATCTGGAAAATGGTAGCCTGGCTATTGGCAAAGGACAGGGTTACATACTCCACAAGTATTCATGAGGTAAGTTCAAGATTCTCTTCCAGCTTAATTATTGTCTTGATGATCAATTTAGGAATGCAAGTTTTCATTAGCAGTGACTGAAATTGTGGATCATATTCACCTGACTTGATTCTTTGGCAGATGACAAATGGGAATGAAAGATAGATCATTGATTGAGATAATCAACCTGTCATTCATTGCCCTCACTGCGACGGTCATCCACCATTGTCTGTTGGCCTGCAAGCCAGGCAACTTTATGGTCCCACTAATGTTTGGTCCAGGAGGTAGAGCACACCGTAGGTGCCATACTAGTAACCATGATCAGGTGGTTAATCCTGCATGCATGGATGTATTTCATCATCACAATGTGAAATTTTGTTCTTCCACTCAGCAGGTTCAAGCCAGAAAGATTGATACTATCTGCAGTATCATTCGTTGAAACATCCACTCAACTGGTACAGACCCAGTGATGGCACAACCTCACAACAATCAGGGTAGCTTTGATGAGGACTTCCTTGATTACGTTTCAGAGGAGTGGATATAGTAGCCCCACAATTCTTGTAATTGTCTTAGCAGCTTTGTTGCTGGTACTGAACCTTGCATGCAATGCTCAGGAATTCCACCTGCAGGTGGGTTTGCCATCACCAGCAGCAGCCAGCCCATATCCTGCAACAACATCGACAGTAACAACATCACCATTCTCGCCACCATTGTGAATGCGACATTAGTCGATGGATGTATAATTGTAAAGGGTGCGATGTCGCTTCGAGGATGGGAATGGTTTCAGCGATCAGATTTACGATTTCCTGTGTGTGCTATTCTATACTAGGTTTCATCGATATAACATACCGGTATTGAATGTATCAGGACTGCCAATGTACTGAAATCTGACCTCAAATGTGGGAAATCATAATCACAATGATGCATAACCCTCCCGAGACAGTTGAACAACTGCACGCCAGTGAATAGTCTTAGCAACATTTCTGGACCGTCAGTCTGGGTCCGGGCCTAGCTCCAAACTGAACCATTGCCAAATTGTCTGTCCGGTTTGTTAATACACCCAAACTGTCAACTCGGGTTTGGTCTGATGGTAGTCTGCCACCCAATCTGAAGTGGGCCAGTTGCCAGCCGGTCACCTAGCGGGTCTATTTATCAATTCATACAAGGCTCTCGTTTTTGCAGATTGATAATGGTTTCTTAACAAAATCGTATATTCAACAGCCAATATTTTGTTTTTGCATGTCTTGCAATCTGCGATATCAATGATTTGGGAATCCGTGTATTTCGTTTGATAGATTGTATTTTTGCCTATCAGGGCGGTCAATTGTTCGGTTATGTGCTCTAATATCCGAGCGATGGCTTGATTACCAAACATGCAAGACCAAAAATTGTTCACAGTCCATTGATGCAGATTTTCAGGATGCGGCAGGGAGTGTGTTGCTGTCGTTTTTGCCCCCAACGGCTGCCAATATCCCATCAATGGATGCCTGCAACCAATCAGAACTTAGATTCCTCAAGATGCAAAGCTAAAAATCGTTGATGCTCTGTTGACGCTCATGCTCAGAATGGGGCAGTGACCGTGTTGCTGTCTCTGTTGCTCATAACAGCTGCCAATTGGTCGATTTTGCCTAATAGCAACCAAATCAACTATCAAATACCATACTTACAACACCAAAAATTGTTGACGCTCTGTCGACACTCATTCCTAGAATGGGGCATTGACTGTGTTGCTGTCTCTTTTCTCTTGAAAAGCTGCCAATACATCATTTACCCCAAAAAGTGACCATATCACTATTCATTTACCATACTTGTAAGTCCAAAAATCATTGATGCTCCATTGACGCTCATTTTGAGATATTGTCCATCCAACATCTGGTGCCATCGATAACTGTTTTCATAATTTGTTGAAGTTATTGGTTGTCTTTGTGACGGATTGAGAATCGGCCCTGTGGTAAAGGCGAGCCCAGGTATATTCTTGAACTGTTCACACTCGTACTAGTAAAATGTATATATTTGCCAAAAGCATCATTGTGCCCGCTATACGTCTGTTCATCAACTGATAGTCACATGTGACTGTTCACCATTTGCTCATAATATATCTCGCAATGAAACTCTCAGTCAAGCTACATACACGATCTGCTGAAACATATTGATGCATTCTGTCCTACATTTTCTTGATCCCCTCATTCCTCCTTTGTTCAATTGTATAGACTGTCAGAAAAACCTGTTCAGCCTGTTGTGTTGGATTCTGTGTTGGGCAGATCAATCCAGAAATGTTAGGTGCGGCACACACATCCCGCTGCTCTGGGCCTTCTGGAGCCTCGATGTTAGTGTCTACCTCTATCCCACATTCAGCGTCTGCTGCGCAATCATCTTCGCTGTCATTTGGATTATCCAAGTCGTGAGTGCAGTTTAGCAAATTTTTAATGTCCAAAATGGTTCCAGGTGTGCAATTCTCAGCACTTCCGACTGGATGACTGTCGATTCTTCTGATTGGGGGGACATCTACTATTTCAGATCGTCCTCCAGGGAGGTCCATTGCAGTCACATCAGGTGGGAATGGTGATCTTTCAGATGATTTAAAGGCAGCCCCACAATCATGTTGAAAGAGTGACCAGGATGCGTTGACATTTTCTTTGGTTTCTGAAGTGTATCCTACCGCTGTCATTTGCTAGTTTTGAGCGGGATATTTCTTCTGTGTAGCGCGTAGGTTTTGGCTGCCCTGCCACATCTTCAGAACTGGTGGACCTAGGCCATTTTGTACAATTGTCATTCATCTGCCTGTCTCTGCATGTCAGAGTTGTTTTCTGTGTTAATCGTATCCAGTGATGGGTTATCGCTGGCCAATATCCCGGTACTGGCTCCTGCAACCTGCTGTACAACATCTTTTCGCGAAGGATCTTGCCTGTGGATTTTGACTGCCCACAGCCGATAACATCTCGCCCAGGGGAAAGACTGGTCTCCACCCAGACACCATGCGGTATGATAGAGATCATGCCTTGTGCCACATCAGAGAGATCAGCGAACATTCAGTGCATTTCATCTTGTTGTCACCACCAGTTGGTGATATCTGGGATCTAAAATGTACCGCTAATCTGCATTGTGTCGGAGTGGTAATCATTGAGATTTGGATCAACTCGCCCCCATTTCTTTGGTGATTCAGGTTGTGAATTCAAGTAAGGCCTGACAGCGGCCAATAAGTGTGCTGTGCGATCGATTCATCTGGGTGTCGTTTCAGCCACACTGTTAGGCATTAAGCTGTCTTCATCAGTGCTAGACAAATCGAATCGATCAAAGGAAGTTTGACCGGAATTGCGAGCCCTTGCAGCAGGGAACAGATTATCGCTTAGAACGCTTTCTGGTTTAATGACTAGCACATGTCTATGTTTGGCACAGTATTCATTCTCCACATACTGCAGAAAGATCTCTTGGTATTGGGTAGTATACAAAGTCTAGTCCTCAAGATTGATATCAATTCCCATGTCCCACTTCCTGCACGATCCCAACTAGTGGAAAGGATCAAACATAGGTGCTGAAATGAGAAGCATGCCCGTCCTTGGAGTAACTTCAGTATAATATATGGACAATATCTTTCCTGCTAACTTCACAGCGAAGTACAAGTCTTTCTTGCATTGAGCATTCTTCCTTGATGAAGCTCGGATAACGCCAGCCATATGATCTAACATGTCATGGTAGACTGCTATTATGCAATGAAATGTGACCATATGCCCCATTGTCATTCACACGGACCAGTATTGGAATGTTCTTGAAAATTCCATGTCATACCTGGCAATAGACCATTCATTCTTTGTTGTGAAGAGTGGGTGCAAATCAAGGTATTTTGGATTCTGGAGCCACTCGCGGGTGAATTCTCATAATCAGTAAGATTGGTGAATCAACTCCAGTGTCGAATTCCAACATGTCTTCACATCATTAATAGGTAGTACTGCGATGGTGACTTCGGCTTTTTGACATTCAAATAACTCCTTTCCACGACCAGGTGTCAGCAAAATCAAAAACACGCATTCTCTACTATATGAAGGTCAGTTTCAGGACTTTCAAAGTATCTTGAAATACGTACTTTCTCAATTCACTTTGCTAAACCTGGTCTCATGGCTGACACCTTGTTGATTCCAGCATTGCCCTCTTTTCGAAGTTTTTGAGTCTTCCCAATGTCTATGCTTTCATTATCTCCAAATTGCTGATTGTGCTGATGGTGTTCTCAAGCCTAGGTGCCGCCTTTTACACTGAGGCTGCTCATGAATTCACCTGAAGCCAGCTGTATGACGTGTGCCATGCATGGTATGTGGATCCTCAATACATGCCACTCAATTCCGGACGCCTCAAGGGTTGATTGTAGCTCACAAGTCACTGAGTAATCTGAGGAAGCATTATCAGTCGTAATTCCAAGCAAACGGCAGTTGGTGAACGGAAAACGATCAAGAATGTCCTTCAAATGTACGGCTAGCCCGGCTCCAGGATGTTGGCCCTTGACCTATCATCCATATCTAGCTTTCGAAGAGGCAAACGAATAGGCGATCAACCTCATCAAATGTGGGTTGTACTTCTCACAATCCCCAATTTCGATTCATGCAGTAAACAATGACCTACATCATGGCTTGTTTGTTTGTTGATATTTACCCCTCCAATGCTACACTTAGTATATTTCGTGATGGCAATGGCTTCAAAATTGCATCCACGGTAAATGAGGATTCTATCAGGAGATGCATGCTAAGGGTGGTTGCGGACGGCATCACTAGGTCACTTTGTAATAGGTCATATGACCGTTGTAGCTCAAGATGTGATATAGCGTTCTATGGAATATGGGCCAAAACACATCCTAACATGGTGTAGTGATTCCACGTGCCTTGGTGAGAGTCAGATGGTTTATAGTCCTCTACTTCCGATTTCGAGCGTTTTGTCTCTCAATTTGGTCAGTATGGAACAAACCTGAATGTCCAATATGAATGTCCTTTGCGAACTTACTATCCTAATTCATCGACTTCCTTGTCTCCGCAATATGGCCAAAGCTGTTTCATGGACCGTTGAACACGTCCATTCGGACTCCAAAGTATTTTCCTGCTCATTTCCTGATCAAAGCCTTGCTATAACGAAGATTCTAAGAATAACTTAGTATAAAGATTGATAGGTTTATCCGTGATATAGAACTGATGATGAACATACAACTTTGGACTTCAACAGAGACATATCCTCGTTGACTTCGATACAGTACTAATAGATAATACCGGCGGATAAAGTTCAGGCATAACCTCCAGGTCGAGAAGGTCAATTGGTATCTGTAGTTGAATTTTGATGTAGATTGTATGATCGATGGAAGGTTATCGATTTCCTTCCGCCATATCAGTATCGCTGATATATTGATCAGACGATCCACACCTTTAATGATCCTAAGACTGCCAAAGCCTGTTTTCGGAGTTCACATACGTAACTGCCTCCTCATCCTTTTCCGCTACCATTGATAGTTGGGTTCTAACTCCCAAGACTACTAACTACGTCATCAAGGAAATATGCTCATATTGCGACAGAATTGCTATTGGCGATACCTCATACAGATACGAGCTTAAATGAAGCCAATTAGCAACAAATTGGTTTGTGTCACCGAGAACCAGTAAGAGTGCTCTCTGATATACCCACCAGGTACGTAACGGTTTAATGATTACGGCGAGCGACAGAACCGATAATTCGACTACGCTTTATCGTAGCCAAATATACAGTATTCTGCAGCTGAGTAGGTTTGCCACATATCGAACGGAGAGTATCCTGCGCCACTCTGGACACATGAATCCAAGGTCCCAGTTGCCCGGACCAAGAAAGTGTAGTCGAACTAACGGTTGATTCGTATAAGTCCATTCAGTCGACCGGGCTCTGATATATCGATTATTGGTTATGGACTTTTCTCTTATGTGACTCTGCAAATCTCAAGATGTCATAATGCTCTGGTGCTGACGACACCTCATCTCCCTAGGAATAAACCATTGGGGCACGAGTGAATACTTGTTTGGTCGGCAACTAGCAATAAGGTTTCCTGCCGATAAGGAGTGAACATTGACAATAGAGATCCAATGACCATTATCGATCCAAGGATGATACACATCGTATTTGTGGTTGGCCAGATCGCTGTTGTTGATCTATTGATATAAAGGTCAGTTACTGGAGATGTGACTAATCGGTGAACTAATCTGGAAGGTAGATCCAATGCGGAGATCCGAGTGATGATTCGTGGTTCCGGATCGAATATCCATATTAGGATTATCGAATGATCCAGTATGACCCCACAAATATACCTGTTACACCAAAGGCGGAACAATCGACATCATTCCATTAACAATCAGAGACTCAGGGGGATGCTGCGCTTGAAGAATTGGCACAGACTCAGGGGAACTCTCTGCAACAAGATACTGGAAACCCTGTTGTGCCTTACAAAGTACATCAGGGGAAATTAAATAACATTCAAAGTTGGTCACACAGTATGGCTTGCAGCCAACCATGTGTGAATGACCAGTCCACCAAAGATGCTCTATCACAAATGCACAAAACAGTACAGTGTGAGGAGTCCTCAAGTGGAATGCTTGTAAATGTGACCTGCCGAAGATGATCCGGAATGATAACATTTCCAAGTCACACAACTTGAACAGTTCTCATGTCCAGTCTCAGGCGAGCAATCAGATGAACCTCACCTAGTGTTAGCCATGGTTCCAGACAGTCGTGTCGGGTCCAGGTCCGGGTCCGAACCGAATTGTTCTCAAATTGGCTGTCCAGGATGAGAATGCATCCGAACAGTCAATTCACATACGGTTCGATGGAGATCTTCCAACCCTTCTCAATTGGGTGGGTTGTCTGCGGGTCCCTCTGTAGATTTATATAATGCTCTTGATTTTGCTGTTTGATAATAGTATCATATCAGAATCTCGTATTCAACAGCGAATAATCTCTGTTTGGATGTTATGCAGTTTGCGATATGGATCATTTTGGAATCTGTGTTTCTCCTTTTATGTATTGTATTTTTGTCTATAAAGGCAGTCAATGGTTCTGTTATGAGCTCAGATATCCACACGCTGCATTGATTACCCAAAATGCGGGACCAAAAATTGTTGAAGCTCTGTTGACCCTCATTTTCATGACGGGGTAAGGTATCTGCGATGCATTGTTTCGGATGAAAAGGCTGCCATTACCTTGTATATGACTATAGCCACCAAGTCAAAGTTAGATTTGCCAAGATACAAGAGCAAAAATCATTGACGCTCGGTTGACGCTCATTTTCAGAATGGGGCAGTGACCGCGTTTCTTTCTCTTTCGCCTACAAAGGCTGCCAATATATCAGTCATGCAGAACAGTGAACAAATCACATTTGAAATACCGTACTTACAAGACCAAAAATCATTGACGCTCCATTGACGCTCATTTTGAGGAGATTGTAGCGATGTTGTTGCAAGCATTTTTGCCTCGAAAGGTGGCCAATGCATTGATTGTGGGTTAATCTCATTGCACACCCCTTGGATTAGCCCAGATGCAATGGCAAGAATGGTTGATGCTCTGTTGATGCTCATTCTTAGAATGGGGCAACAAGCGTGTCATTTGCCTTTTTACCTATAGAGACAACGAACAGTTTCACTTTTGCAAGCTGTGAGTATGCAGTCCTCTGATTGCCGATCGTGTAAAACTTACTATCATTGACCCTCCGTTGAATCTCCCATTGAACATTTTCACACAGTCATTGTACACTCATTAATTGTATGCTAGGAATCATATACTCATTATTGACTACCAATATAGCGTTGTGATGTAGAATCATTTGCATCCAGAAGCTTCGTGGCCTCTCAAAGTTCTGATCTACCACTATACACATTATCTGAGTGATGGATGACGTAGCCCTATTACATTCCTGTGCTGTCAGCCGGCAATGCACGGCATGTAGATCTTTCCACTAGTTTTTGATTACTATAGTGCGACTCCCTCACCTTTTCTCATCCAGCTCCTTTTCCTTGATTTCCATGACAAATCATAAGCAATTTTCAAAATCTCAACCATGTGCACCAGGTCTGAGCGAAGAGTTATACAGCTGGATTCATGGGTGAATGCAGCATGACGGTAGTCTTTCGGACAGTTTTCTATCGCCCATTGACTGCTCCATCTGTGACTTGTATGACCTCACTACAATACATTTTGGTCGCATATTTCGTCACTATTTTAGTTTGTGATCTCTCACCTAACAGTACCAGGCTAGACGATAACATGTATATTGTTTGTCGTACAGCCTGGTGTGAAGAATAGTAATATCGCATGGCACGTACAACCCTTGCACATGCACAGACACATTATAATGTCTCACAATCTTGTCACTAGAATCAATAAAAAGCTGACACGTAGCACAAGTGGTAAACAGATAGCTATTCAAATAGATACAACATCATAAATGGCAATATACCTATGTATTTCTCCGGTGACACGGGAGCCATCACCATTTCTTCCTCTGAATCCGAATCGTCTATAGTGATCAGCTTGAGAGGCAATGTGCAGGGGTAAGACCTTACCGGTTCAACAGGCTTCGCTGCCTTGACGGATGATCAATCAGGCTTCATGTCAGGCCCAGGAGACACAATGCGTTAGTTCGACTGTGGCTTCCCGGAACCAATTCTTATCTAGCTACTTCCTGGTCGAGAAGTCCTTTGCGGCATTTGCAATATTTCTGGAGGGTTATCAAGATTCTCCTTATACTCACCAAAAGTTGTTGGTGTAGCTGCGGCTGCAACTACATCCGTTTGTAGTATAGTAACTGCCTGAACCCTCAATTCGGTCATGCTCCACTTCGTCTCCCTTTCACGGCAGTAGTCGGCCGCATCGCCCCATCCAAGTTTAGTCAATCTGTCAACCATCATCATCTCTGGCCGAAATCTCTGCATGTGCAGCTGTACCGTTTCAAAGATTGTGCCCACCACCACCCAGCAAGCTTCGTCATCTTCGCTCAGCTGGCCCAGCTCTGTGTCTTCTTCATCATCATCTTCCCAATCCTGCTCATTGTTGGAACTTGCAAGATCGCTCAGACTGTCTCCGATAGCCAGCATCATCTCCACAAAGGTATGTTCGGGCTGTCATATTTTCCATCCCACGTTTGCAGCAATTCACCCATCTCCCTGCTCCAGCGCAATCGCTGTCTCTGCGTCTTCAACTGCCTGCCTTGCAACAGCAGGTTCTCTCTCAATATAATCCACGATCCATTTCTCTCGCTCTTCATTGGTTAAAAAGTGCATTTGTCGTCTTTTCTCCGCCGCAAGCTTCCTGTTGGATCGCAAACTGTGCAATGCCTCTAGGGCTCGGACTCTCTCTGATTCCAAGCCGCTCTTGCCATCATTTGCGTGATGACATCGTCGTGTGGAACACATTGTTGATATGCCGTATTTGCCTGCCAGAAGTGGCGAAATGTTCATTTTCGGAGCATTCACCATTGTAATTTGTGTTGACTTTAATGTTGGCGGAGATGATGTCTGTTTCAAGTTATGGATGATATTGAGGAAAGCTGGGTCTTATATGTCAATGTTGTACGTTTGATTATCGTGAACAAAACAACATCTGCATTTTGACCCTCACTGAAATGAGATTAGTAATGCTAGCCATACAACATGACTTGATATTCAGAGTCAGTGTCACGTAACATGGCAGCAATTTCTTGAGACACGCATCAACAGACATCCTTTCCATCGAAGAATTTACTGTTCATTTCTGGCAATCCTGACATATCGGCTGTCGTAAACCTGTATTTATCTCTGGAAACACACAAACAACATCGGACCGACTTACTGCAAATCGCGGGACTGTGGGAAATGCCTGTAGCCTGCCGCCATATGCAGTAGGATGCATGTTCAGTACAATGTGCAAGTTGGCTGTTACTTATTCCATTTTGACTTGAAGCTAAGTTTATAATGCTCAGGGCTTCCCACTTCTTTTCAGTATCATCTTCCTCTGCTATTCCACTGAAGCGAATCATGGCTACACACCCACCTCAGCGAGCCAATCGACAGGCGCTTCATCCAATGCGTCACATGCTAGTGTACAGCATCAACACAGACACCAGTCAGTCCACTGGGATGCTGCCAATGCAGTCACCGGAAGTATGACCCAGGATGCGCATATATTCATTGTGCGTAACACTCGAAGCAGCAAGAATAAGATGCACCATGCAATTGGATGTGAGTATATCCATATTGCAGTGAACAGCTGTTAACTAACTGTATACTGCAAAGTGGGTATACATAGAGAGCTACAAGACCAACTGATAGCTGCCTGTGATGGGGAACCTCCATGGTGGAACATGGCATTTGTCCACGCAGTCCGTGAAATTGAACATCATGATGTTGTCAGCCTGGGGATGTTTGGGGACAAATCTTGTGATCAGGCTCCCCTAGAGTGGATGAACCAGGCGTTAATCACCCGAGAGGAGGCTACAAAAGCATATATGATGGAGCTAATAGCCGAATCTGATTTCTAGAAGCAGCAACTAATTTGTTGTAGGTTTTCAACATGTCAGCTACTATGGCACTGCAAGGAGGTAGGGTACAGCTAGAACATTCTGACAGGCATCTTGCCTTGAATATGGCCGAAATGGCCAAAGGAGGGATTTCACGTGCCACTACGGAGGATACACAATATCAGATGAAGGAACCTCGCTCCAAAGTCCGAGAAGAGAGGAAGCGGGGAGTTACATTCTTGGGAATAGCAAGGTGAAGGCTGCGATAGAGAGACACCCGGCTACATCAGCACAATGTAAAATGGTTCGGAAGTCATAACTCAATGACTCAGCCTTTCTGAACAGCCACAACGATCCTTCCAAGAGATCCCAGAAGCTCCCAAACAGGCTGAATGCAAAACAATGTGCTTCCCAGGTACTCTGAGAGTACATTCAGGTGCTCCTCAACACTTCTGAAGTAGCGGAGCGGAATACATGAGTATTCTAAATAGTACGATGTCATCTTCAAAATGCAATAAAATCATGCCTTTAAGTGGGTAAAATTTCGGATCTGCTTGGACTACGAAACTCATCTCCAACACGATTCCGGTGTACTTGGAGCCAGACTCTGCCGGAGTGATGATATATACTGTCTATATCAAAAAGTAAAATTTGTTAAACTATCTCACAGCTATACACCTGAATCAGGCATTCCAGTCTAATTAATATACAGCCCAGTAGGTATCTAAATCAACATGATTATTTACAAGCCATACGCTATTGATGCTGCCAGATGCAGCATTCTCCCGCACCTAATGCCCCAGTCAAACTATGCCTCCAATGGGTACATTACGCATCGTATTCTTTTGTTTGACAACCTAGATGAACCCGTCAACACAATCAGCCCAACGATGAAGTTCTTTGTACCTTGTTGGAATCACCACTGCATATTCTTGAGCTTGAGGACAGATTCCCCGGTGTTGAGTCTTCTTGCATCTCTCAGACAAGGTCGATAATGCTGTCACGGCTGATAGGTGCTCCTGAATTTGGAGGATCTGATTGGGTGGAGTCCAGCTCAAGTATAATACAGGAAGAGAAGGAATTCGTCCTTGGAAGGTGTTATCGAGGTCATTCTCTTCACTTTGCGTATACTGGATCCAGATGTCATGAGCTTCAGGCATGATCCCTTGGTGGGTATTGGTATATTCTACCTTACAATCAAGTCCCAGACGCTCAACAGAAGTAGGGTTGTGAAATGGTTGATGGTAATACAACAGCCCATTTTGGAGATGAATGAATATACCGTTAAGGAGTACATTCTGATCATATCCGAGCACGAATCCTCTAACTTTGTGTCCCCAGTCCTCCTCAATTTGCACGTGGTATAGCTGTCCAAAGTTGGGAATTCCGAAATCTTCTGATGGATCTCTGAGTGAGGTCAATTTGATACTTCTGCACACTCCGCGGACATGCATTTCTCTGTAATGATATACCTGCTGTGATACAGGGTGGATAAAGGGCTCGTCCTCAATTGTTTGGAGACATAACAGATGAGCTCTCCGTGTACTTCGTAGTGTATAGGTAGCGGACAGTTGGTTGAAAACTTTTGCAGAGTCATTATCATACCAGCCTTGGAGTGCAAGATATGACATTGTCTCCTCCATAGAGTCAAGACCGGTACAATAGTCATTGTGCTTGAGCATCTGTCGAATGTAATTGACTTTGTTGCTAGATCGATATCTCGCCATTCAGAAATATCAGTTGTGAAATTGTCACCTGAACCCATTCGCCAGATTGACTCTGATATATGGCTCACAAGATATATCTTTGGATATCCGAAATGTATTACGCATCGTTCTATGGCTTTCCAAAGTGCCTGAATACCGATTGTGTCCCACAAAGCGTCAAACTCAATCAAGCGGATGGAGAATTACTTCTTGAACTGAATCTGTTCATTCGAGGTGATGCCCTAAATCTCTCCCTCCAGCTGGTTAGTGATCCGCTGCATATCAGCCAACCTACAGGTCATGGCTTCTGTCTCAGCATCGGATAGGCGGATCTGAAATTGCAGCCAATTGTGGCCGGTCAAGTTCCCCACCCTGTAAGCCTTGTCTTCGGAAGCAGTTTTCATCATTGCAAATACATTTACTGATGCCCTTCTGGGACCAGTTACCATAGTCCCAACTCCATGGAATAGTTGTCGCTCATGATGTTGGAATGATTTGTTGAAAAGCTTGCATTTGGAAGGTGTTACCTGATGTATTTCGCGCTCCAATCACTCAATTGCCGGCTGACGATCAGCATCTGACCAGGTCGTTGCCGCTCGTCGTGCTCTGTTCAGGCGCGCTGGAAATTGCCTACATTTCGTTGCGGGAACCTTTCCAACCCCATACAGAATGGCGTCCATTGCAGCACACATCTTCTAAATCTTTTGTACGCGTAACTGATGGGATTTCCTTGCCAGCAGGTCATCCACTTTGGCCTCTGGAGACTTCCACATTTTCTGTTGTCGAAAAACACCCTTCTTCTGTTAACATCGCTTGAGTGCATTGTCCAGTGCTTTGAGGGATAGATCCAAGTGATTTTGTTGGCTATCAAGTAGAGAGAATTCACATAATGCCTGCACGGCTCCCATTGCCAATTCATTGGAAGCGTTTTCCGCCGCAGTTCTCCTGTCCTCCTTGGAGCAGTCGAGAATTGGAGCGTAATTCAATGCCAGTGTTCTGATTGTTCCACAGATCTCGTTACCTTGCAAGGTGCCACTATCAATGAATCGAATGGTTTAGAGAAGCGCTGGAGGCCAGGATATCATGGCCCCAATGTGAATCGATTGTCATATTAATCCTTGACATTTCTAACCTTCAGGTATTTGAGCAGCCAGTACAATAAGTCTTGAACTCGACCCAAGAGCAGCGGATGCAATTCATCGGGCTGCCAAAGGCGATAGACATTGTGGAGAGGGTGTTGCCAGAACTGGGTGCGGAATAGGTGGACACCTAGAGTGTGAAGAGCATCAATATTATTGTCCTCCAGCAGCACCGAGTAAATATGCCGGTCTCTTGAGTAATCGAGTGGGTGAAAAGATTCCTGTCCGATTGGCGCACCTTTAGCGATGTCAAAGACCTTTTATGAGCCATCTGAGACTCGAGCAACCTTGACTGGCTCCGCATTATCCCCAACCCAGGCAGCCAACAGAGCGTTACATTGTCACTGGAATCCATCTGCAAAATCCCAATTTAAGCCTGGGCCAGAGATGTCAAGGTGCCTAAGTTGAGACAGCCCAGTTCCAACCAGGGAATGCCGTACTTCGTCACTGTTTTTGACACCTGTCGGGCGAGATGGGATCAGCCCAACATAAATCCTGGTGCACCTTTTAGGTGTGCACCGGATATTGTTTCGAATATTACCAATAGTGAGTGAAAGTGTCCAGGCATTGTGGTCACCCCAAAAATTGGTCAGGTGAGTCTTCCCTGATGCAGATACGACTGGCACAATCGTCGCTCTAGTAGAAAGTTGATCCTGTGTATCCCACCACCAATCGTCTGTGTTCATCTTGCCGTAGATTCGACGACACTTCAGAGGTAGCGAGACGCACCAGTTGAAAATCGAGGTGGGCCTGAAATGGGAGATTTGCCAAAAGAATCTGGGTACATTTGAAAATATCCCAGTAGTATAATGTTGCGAAGATATGTGAGTCATTTTCAATGCGATAAACATCGCCGAGCCCAAAATCGAGTTCAGAGAGGAGCTTTCGTAGAGCATCTGTTGATTGGAATGATTCGATTTTGAAGTTGTCCAGTCCACCCCGGAGATGATGATCTATCCAGGTTTTCCTTTGCTGGCTAAACGACTGAGCCTGCTGAATGTCGTGTGCAGACTGAATTGGATGCCATGGATTTCATTGTTCTGAGTACCTTCGATGCTTGTTGTACATTCCAGTTGCTTTGCCATACGCATTCCCCCCCACATTTTCCACTCCAACTACCTGCCTCTGAGCCTGTGTCTTTGTTGCATCAGGGGTATGGGTGCGATCAGCCTGCTGAGGGTCTATATGTTGTTTGTTAGGAGTATCTTCACGTGGTGGTGCACCCAGTACGTTGCCTATGAGTAGATCATTAATCAACAGCTTGTTGATGGCCATTCAGGTGCACCTACTGTGGTTACACCATCATGGCTCAGAGTGATCCCAGCCGGCAGGTGGTAGAATCCTGTTGGGTAATAGCCCGTCATTCCTCGATATTGGGTGATAGTGTTGATAGTGAGCTTCCAGTCCATTCTCGTTGCATAATTTCATTGTGCAGATTCCCCATTGAACACATTTCCAGCGAGTGTTGACCATATGTGAGAATCGCCCAGTGTTCTGACGAATCCCGATGATGCGTTAGCAGTGGGTATGGTTTGTTGCCGGATTTGAGCCTCAGCGATACTCATTTGAAAGCCAGCTAACTCAGGTTAGCATATCACTTTCAAAGCCGCATCACACCCCACCAAATGTAGAGGAGGGGTAAAACAAAGTCACCTCACGATCGGTTTTCTTCACAAACCAGGACAATATCTCTCAAATCCCAGACAATGATGCTGCACATTATCTACAGAAAATCATTAGCAGAGAAACATTCTTTGGTCATCACGGTAATCAACTTTCGATACTGTTCATTAGGTGCTACTACGATCGGCCTTATCATATACTACATCATTGCGGCATTGTGCAGATTATATGTATGCTCGAGCCTCCAGCAGCAGATAACATCGGCATAATACAATGAATAGGTAAGTTTCCTAGCTGGCTGTATGCCCACTCAATCATCGTCAAGAACTGATAGGCTGGTAGGAGGTTTTTGTCAGTAACGATCACTGACCAGTAGGTAGATCCTGAGGAGACAACGAACTTGACTCAAGGAGCTCAAAAAGAAGCAATTACAGTTGCTGCTCAACTAACAGGCCTCATATTGAATGACGTAGTAGGTCATACACACACATTTTGAGTGTTGAATGCCGAGTGATGGTGACCATCTAACTGGATATAGGTCTTATCGGTTTCCCGGAGATATCATGTCGAATCTCTTCGATGACCTTTACAATCATGAACCGAAACAAGGTGAGCTTCTATCCAAGCTCATTGTATACGAATTCGAGCATATAAGAAGAAAAGGCAGGATGTGAGCGAATATGAATTCCTTTCCTCAGCCCGGTTGCATGGGATCAAAGGTGAAGTGTGACACGACAGTTCATGACAAATTAGATGGATAGAAGCGGCCCTCATTCCGCCGAAGGTTACTGCTACTTTCAATATTCCCAGCTATACTCCGCTCCATTTGAACTCACCAATTGACTTGATATTTGGTTTACCACCATCTTTTGTTCACATACGATGTCAACCAACGGATCTCCACCGAAGACAACCAATATGGCTTCAACAGGTGGGCTATTTGGCTCACAACAATGCCCAGAGGACAATGTGGGAGCATGAGATAATAATGCTGGAAATACACCTAGCAAAGACACTCAATTTGGGCAGCCCCCAAATCAATGTCATCCACCACCAGGGTATAGTTACCCACCTTCACAGCCACCATTTCCAGGCGCTCACCTGTTCTACCACCCTGCCCCATTCAACATGACACCAAACTTGCACCCAAGCTCTGCTGCAACCCAACGATATCCAAGTTATGGGCCATTGTGGCAAGGATACGACTTCCCCCAAGGAGGATATGGTGGACCTCAAATGTTCCCCCCTCAGCAATGCACAGGACAGGCGCCATCATCTCCAGGCGCACCTCGAGTGCCTCCAGCAACATCTAGAAACATTCCAGTTCTTTGGCCGACACCATCCGCCTCTACTCCATACGGACCAATTTCCGGCACGCCAGGGAGACCTCCAATTAGCCTAGCACGTAAACGATTACAGCTGGCTGCGGAACTGCGCAGTACAGATGTTGCAGGGATTGCGAATTTTCCCCACTTGCAAGACATTTCTTATGACAAATTCGATGCAGATTGTGTGAGCGATGATTCGTCGGACCTGGGCGGTGCTCAAGGCAAAGACCCAGTTAGTGTGAAGCAAATGGAATTCTCCTTGAAGCAATTTGCCGAATGGATGGGGCAGCCCACCTTTGGTACATTCAACAAGTGGAAGAAACTATGGGTAGCGGGATTTTTGGAGAAGAGGCAGCGGTCCATTATCCCGGGAAAGAAACGTTTGAAACAGCTGCGGGATGGACCCCTGCACTGGGAGATGGCAGTTGCAAATCGTTTGCAGACTTTCAAGACCTGGCTGCGTTCGGAAACATTTGATAGTGCCAAATGGATTTGGTGACAGTGGTTTGAGATGTTTTTGAAGAAATGTGCAAGTGAAGTTTGGGAGGCGAGGAAGAAGGGAACGCAAGGCGATAAATGACAGGCGATGGATTTGGGAGAGCACGCTGGCAAAATGCAAGTGGTAACATCCCAGAGTTGCCAAATACAACTATCATGGTTGTGATTTGTCGAGTGCCGAATGACAACAATGACCAGAGATCCAGAATTTGACTCCAAGCTTCGTACAGAGTTGTGAGGCACTGGGAGGAGCTGATTGTTTTAATAAAAAACAATTGTTGCCCGAAAGAACAATACTGTCTCACTGCAATATTCATATGCAACTTGACAGAGGATCAATTGGACAAAGGTTATATGGGATTATATGCACCCGGGCAAATGATGAATGACTCTCTATATGGTCAGATTTCATTCAACAGTTCCCTTTCAAATGCCTTCAAGTTGAAACTGGGACACAATGTGAAACTATTTTTGGTAGAAATGAAGGCAGCGACAGGGAAGGATATTGTGGAGCACGGAATAAGACCGGCCAAGGTGATCCCCGCTAGCCCTGTTACGGTTGATTATGCCCACTAGCAATCAGTGTACATTGACTTCGGAGGGATGCAATCAAAATGAATGAGTGGTGGATGAGGAGGCATGTGGGAAAGAGGCTGACAGTAGTATCAATATAAGTTCTGATTGAGTGAATATAATTGATTACATTCCACATATTATTTGGCCCAAATGCTTGGCTGTGAAATACCTAATATCAAGATGAATGTCAGAAGCACCGGAGTATGGGCCCATCAGCTCAACTTACCTTGGAGCAACTGACTGCGATCATTCCAGACAAAATGAAGACTGACCAAGGTGCATGAGAGGTTCAGCAGCAAGTCGATGGCGAGGAAGTCCTTGATCGAGATACTACCAGCTCGCTATGGAACACTGTTCTCAACACAATCCTCAACGAATTTGTACATGAGTGTCTTGATGAGGCGGTCAGGCTGCTGGATGTCCATCCTATTCGCCAATCAACAGATGACCGTGTTCCAGGCCACTAGTATTGAATTCCAGGCCACAAGTATTCAATTCCAGGCCTGCCCGGAACTAATTTCCTGGCACACCAGGTTTGGGCCTTATGGTTCACCGTGAGGAGATGGGTTTGGGATTGTGATATGCCAGGAGCACTGATGGCAGATGAAATGGGTCTTGGCAAGACCTTCACCTCAGTTGCAGCAGCAATGCTTTGCAATTTGGTGACTGAGAAAGTTGTAATGGAGTTGCCACTGTCCATTTCATGGGGGAGTACCTTTGAAGTGTGGGTTATCATCAGCAACAACTCCAGTTTCCGTCTGAAACACCCGGGTGTTCTGGACGGCTCTGACGGCTCTGACGGAACCTCGTACCCTCTGACGGAGAATCAGACGCGACCCGTCGCCCAAGCGACGGGTCGCGTTGCATACCTCCCTTGCGGCGGCTATTAGACCATGCCTCCTACTCTTGCGACGCGTCGCGTTGTATATTACTCTCGCCGCTCCGGCGTCAGGCTTCCTTTACTTTGCGTCCGGAATGTGGTGACGTATGCGCACCATCAGAACGACACGTATGTTACACTCTTCGCTGGGGTTGCAGTTTTGCAGTAGCAGTTTACACAACGCCTGGCGATGTTAATGCCTATCTTCGGCCGATAGCCACATGCCGCACTCTCATTTATGTTTAGCTTTGAGATTTTGTCACTTATTGCAATACAGTATTCGCTTCGGATACATCGCTTGCCGTTGCATTTGCTTCGCCATTCTTGTATTTTATGTCTGAAATATACTGTCCAATCTTCACACTCTGTAGTACTATGCCCTCAGTCCTCCACATTCTGCGTTGA
>Ga0307515_10001642_pt1 | contig 49747 bp, 9 predicted proteins | sample 17_EM_MG_FD_194513 | JGI IMG/M metagenome (GOLD analysis project Ga0307515, IMG submission 194513) | Populus trichocarpa ectomycorrhiza microbial communities from riparian zone in the Pacific Northwest, United States - 17_EM | ecosystem: Host-associated > Plants > Roots > Unclassified | place... | reverse complement strand
ATATTATAGATATATACCCTAAATAATAGAGTTTAATATAGTAAAGAGCATATATTTATTAATTAATATTACTTAAAATAGTGCGCCTTAATTATACATAAATAAAGTAATAAAATTTGCTACTGTTGCGGATATAGTTAACTAAGGTACTAGCACAATATAGTATACGCACAGCCTATATAACTAGTAGTTTATTAATAAGGATTTAAAACTAAGAACTAGAAGAAGGTTAAGGAAAAAAAATATCTATATATATACGCTAAGGCTTTAGCTAAGCCCCTAGCTAGGGTCTATAACAGTGCTATAAAGTAGTATTATAACGGTAATAGAGTATATTACCTGCTACATTGCCGCGTTCTGCTAAAATACTAGGAAGTTAATTTTAGCATATTAACATGCCAAAAGACGTTGGTTTTAGCATATTGATATACTAAGGGAAATTTCGGCATGTTAACATGCTAAAAGAAGTTAATTTTAGACTATTTGTAAGGATAAATAGGGGCATAGTACTTCAATCAATATTTAGTATTTAGTAAAGCTAATTAGTACCAAGTACTTATTAAACTACTAGATAGGCCGCTTAATCTTAACTATCTAGAAATGCACTACTTAGCTTGCTATAATTTAAGACTAAAATCGTCCTCTATATCGTGCTTCCCCTCCCTTTACTTCCTCTTCCGATTAGGTAGGATACCTAACGGCTACCTAGCACGGATCTCCGCTCGCTTAAAATCTACAAAACTAAGACGCTAACTATACTCGTCCTATAAAATATTCCGCGGTTTAGGATCCTTTTGCAACACCTATAGGTTATATAAAGCTTATAAAACCGTAGCCGATTTATCTATAAAGTACCTTTTATTCTCCCCTATAAGAAAGTTAAAAAGTAGCCGCCTAGCCTAGCTAAGGAAGAGTATATTAATATAAACCCCACCGTTATAGTAGTATAGGAGCTCTAGTATAATGGATTTAATATAGATAGAGACGAATTTCCCTTAGGTAGGATAAACGTAATTATAAATACGCCGTTTATACTAGAAGTGGCTAAGATTAGGTTTTACTATCCCTTTCGCGACTAGAGTATATCCATATAATAATAGCCTAACTTTAAAAAGCACTTTGCGGGCTTCTTTAGTATATAGTAACTTATAGTCCGTATTACTCCTACAGTTTATACTAAGCTATTACTAGATAAGGCGAAAAAACGTCCTTTAGTTCTTCTACCTACTTTTTATTCTTTTGCAGTTACCGCTTAGTTCTTAGCTATACCTTAACTACTACTCTAACGCGGGAGTGGTAAGTCTAAGGTAAAGTTATCTCCCTTATTATACCTTTTATTATTACTACTAACATCTTTATTATTACGGGTCGCTTTGCCGCAAGACTATAATATAATTAGCAATTGCAGAAACCTATTTTCGCGCTTAAACCTATACGCGCTATAGCTAACCTTTTTCTTCTTTTTCTTTAGAGTTAGTTTATAGAATATTAATACACTCTACGGGCTAAATAGGTAACTTCTCTACTTTATTATACTATAACTAACTAGGCGTCTTGGCCCTGGCTACGCAAATAATAAAGGTAAAACCTTTTAGAACCGCCGTTATATATAGTTTATTTTTATTATCTTCTTAATAATTTAGCTTTAGGATTAAGAGATAGTAGTAAATAATTAAAGGGTTATCTAAAATGTATAGGAAAATAATAGCTTCTTCTATAAAGATATAACCCTATTAAATACCTTTATGGATTATATCTAAGAAGAGCTGCGTAATTATTATTGCTGCTACTAGCCATTTTAAATTAAATTTAAAGCTCTCGCCTTTTATTAATTACATCTTTAACTAGTTAAATCTTCCTACTTAGCCTAGCTACTATATTATCTAAGGAGAACTTATACGGCGCCTTATATTTAATTAATATAATAGTAGTCTTTTTACTACTTAACTGCTTATATATGCAGAACTAGTCTACTAGTCCACCTTTTATTTAATTTCTGCTCCTTAAAATATTCTACTTAGCTTTTTCCCCACCCTTTTCTACTTTCTACCCTTTACCTTACGCTGTCCCTATTATCTAGTTTAGCGTAGTAGGTCTACTAATTAACATTTACTCTATTTCCTCCTTAATTAGTATCCCGCTTAGCTCTCCTATATTTATATAACTTTTAAATACTACCTTTCCCTAAAGCCTAAGCACTTCCTATAGCTACTTATTTTTATATATTTCCTTAACTAAGCTCTATACGTAGTTCTCAATCGTTTTATATGCGCAGTATTAGAGCCCAATCTCCGCGCTAATTAGATAGAGGTTTTTGTAGACATAATTAAGTTAGTATAAGGACGGGAAGATGCGCTTTAAATGGAAATCTAGGTTAGTTAAGAATTTTTCCTAAACCTCTTCTTATTCTGGAATTAGTAAATCTTAAATCGCTACGTTATTATTTAAAGCTTTTTCCCCCCATTTATATTCTATAACATAGTAAAATTACCCCCTTAGGGGAGGACTTAAAACTAGACATTCCGGTTTTATAATGACTATATTTAGCTTAAGGGCTCTAAGCTTCTCTTGTTTATTATAGGGAGAATAAAATAGGGAATAGGAGGCTTATTATAGACTTCCCGGGGTATATACGGTTTGGTTCGGTTGCTATACTATATATAGGTGCCGTATAGGAGGAAGGGGGGACGCTAGAGGTAAATGCCGTTAATTTAAAGCTATTAAATACGTATAGACATAATGGCCGTTTTTAAAGCTTCTATTAGGGCTTACACTCCTAGTAAAAAAATTATCTACACTACTACTACGTCGTAGCGCCGACGCGCGTAGCTACTATATACACGTCTCTACGTTTACTCTAGTAGTATAATGGCACGATCTTAATAAAACGCTAATAGTATAGCTAGGTTTCTGGGCTCTACCGCGTAGAGGTATAAAGGCTAATTTTATAGCAGGTAGTTATATATTAGCTAGTAATATAGTAGAGTTTAATATACCTACTTATTTAGGCCTCTACCCTAGTTTTCTAGTAGCTGCAACACACCTACGGTTGTATACCTTCTACGGCTAAGGCCTAGCTAAAAGCCTCCCCCGCCTAAGTAAGTCCTATTTACTCTATAAGTATATCTTATTAGTATACTATCCTAGGAACGGATGGTTTTATCTATTAATATACTAACACGTATATCCGTTCTCTTAAGCTACGTAATAATCTCTCTAGCTAAGACGTAATCCTACCTATTAAGTATACTAAGGGTTAGAGCCTAGCTAAGGGGTAATTAGAGCCAGCAGTGGCTAATTACGCACTTCGCCCTATAGGAGGCTAGTAGTAATATAGGGGCGTAACACCCTATATACCGCCAGTTCCCGTTTTACGATGCCTATAAAAGTCTTCTTATAATAGGCCGATCGTGTCTTATAGGAGAGGCCTATAGATACTAGGTCCTATACTAAGCAACCTACTTTACCCTCTCCTACTAACTAAGCTTATATCCCCCCTTTTTATAAGCTAGCCTATATCTCTAACTATTAAGTCCTTGTCTAACTAGCCTGCGTTTCTTTATAGCCTCCCCCATATATATATACGTTAGGTTACATATACCACACCTATTAAGACCCTCCTATAAGTCACCTATAAGTCAAACGCCATAGGGCCGTTAAAGCTAGCCTATATTTCCGCTGCCTAAAGCTTTACCTATATTTCCGCCTTATTAAGCCGTCTAGTCGCCGTCGCGTCACTATTATATCGCTATCGCTCTTAACCAGGTCGCGTATACTACGCCTATTAAGACCCTCTTCTAAGTCACCTAGGTATACTAGATACCAGATAGGCCCTTATAGAGGGGCCTTAATAAGTTCTTTAGGCAGGGCCTTAATAAGTTCTTCGCGGTAGCCTTAGGGCCTTAATAAGTTTTATATAAAGTATTAAACGCGCAGGTTAAGGCGAGCATAATTATAGTATATTAAGTGTATTAAAGAGTGATTAATTAAACTATCTAAGTAGGAGGTTAAGATAAAAGGTTAACGATAACTAAGTTATGTAATATAATATTGGGTAAAAATAACACAAAGTATTTATAACGCGTTAACCTTAATAAGTTCTTATAAAAAAAAGGATCCCTACGCCCTTATCGCGTTTCCTTTACAACCTTAGAGCTAGTATAAGCCTAAGGGTGTCCTATTATACGCCTAAGACGCGTTTACGTTAACTAGCTGGATAAAGCCAGTTTTAGGCCTAGCTATAAGCCAGGTAGTTATATATTAGGCAGTTTTCATATCCTAGTTTCCCTTTATAGGCCTCCCTAGATAGTAAAACAGGAGCTCTAAACAGAGGCAGTAAGGCTCCTAGTATTATTAAGGGCGATGCTTTATACGCGTTACAGGCTTATTACTATAGAATTAAACGATAGCGCTATACGCGCTATAACGGCTCTCTACTATCGCCTCTATACTTAGCTATTAAGAGAAACAGATTCTAAATAATATTTCTACCTATGGTATATAGTAGGGCTTCGCGGGCAAAGGCTGTAAATAAAAAGATACTAAAGTTAGAAGTTAAGAGCTTGGTAGATAGTATTAGTACTATTAGCTTTTAGCATGCTATTATACCAAAACCGTATAATATAGTAAGTAGACACGCATATAATATGCGTTAATTTACAAGCCGTTATTAATAGGTCTTATATAGTAACTAGTAATCGTCCTATTATATTTACCCAGGCATTTTTAATACCCGTACTAACAGCTACTATAATACTTATCTCGACACTTATCTTAACACTTATCTTAACACTTATCTCGATACTTATCTTAACACTTATCTTAACACTTATCTTAATACTTATCCGGATTAATTATTGTCTGTTTCCGTAACAATTGTATTTCGGCATATTATTATACCAAAACCCCCTACACTTAACCCTAACAATTGGTAACTTTCTTATTATACCACTTATTTATCGCCTATGCTTATTTAACGGCTGTATAACTAGGCGTTAGCTCTATAATTACTTCTCTATAGTTATCTCTACCGCTATTAAGAATAGCTGCTCTTAATTTTCCTAGCTATTAAGTATTAGCATATAGTTATGCCAAAACCGTATAACGCGACTTAACTTTTATAATCCGTATTAATTAGCGTGTTTTCTTAACATTATCTTCGCCTATTATTACTAAGAATTATACTAAACAACGCTTCTACCCCTTAGTAGAACCTACAATATATATAAAAAGGCTATTATATTAGCAAATTAGGCCTAGTATATACGAACTGTTTATCTAGAATCTATTATCTTACGGACAATTAAAGGCGAACAATATTGGTGTGAAAAATGCAACTCTTTTATATCGCGGAGTTAGAAGGCTAGGCGCAACTATCTTCGCTATAGTAACGCCAGTAACAGTTCTCTTTAGTACTTAAATATATCTAGGGGTCTATTAACCTGTCACTTACTACCTACCTAGTAGCAATTTGTTATCGTTAGCATTTTCGTCAGCCCGTAACTAATATCTACCTATAACTTACCTATCTTATATATATATAGTCTCTTTTCTTTATAGATCAATCTATATATAAGTCCTTCTTTTCTAACTTAGTTTTTAGTAGTTGCTAGGGTTACAAACAGAAACCAGCTTTAAGCGTTAGTGGGATTAATATATAGAAAGTACGTAAAACTAGTAATCTATCTAGAGTGGAGCTAATTTAGCGCATTTAGCTAGAGCTAATTTGCATTAACTATGTATTCTATAATTTAATTAGTAGTATAGAGTGGATTTTAAGGCTTTAGAGCTCTTAGAGCGCCAGCTATATATCTAATTAGAAAAAGGTAGCTATGGGAAGGATTAATAAGGCGTTAGAGCGTAATGTTAAGCTAATTAGTAGAGCTATATAATAACTTGCTTTTCTAGAATATGAGCGTTCCCTATACAATCTATAAAGTCTACTTATTTCCTTTCCTTCCTACTCTCTTTCCTATATACTTAATTACTTAGTGACTTAATTTTATCTCCCTTAATTGCTATAGAGCGATTCTTTCCTATACGCGCTACCGCGCCTACTAATGACGTTATCCTTATACCAAAATTAATTAATTTAAAGACTAATAACTCTAAGGAAGTTAACAAGTTTTGGCTCTACGGTAGATAGTATATTTAATATAAATCTCTTATAAAGTAGCCGAAGTATACTAAGTAATAAACATTACTAATTTAGCGGCGGGGTTTAAAGAAGAAGAGATTAGTTTTAGGGAAAAGCCTACGCCTAGCGGTGGGGTAGTAGTTATTAAGGATAATAAAATTACGGAGGAAGGTAATAAGGAAACTAATAAGCAAATCTAACGATCTTCCCTAGTAAGTTTAAACGCCTCCTACCCCCTAAATAAAACACCGAAGTTGTGTTAAAACTTACTATAAGTAGTATATATCTACACTAGAGCTCTATAGCGCTCCTAGAGTTAAATTGTCCTTTTAGTAGATAGAGTAGATTTAACCTTAGAACTACACTACTACTTTGATCCAAATAGATTACTGCGTAAAACTGCAAGCGGTAAAGAATAAAGTATATACGTATATATGCAAACAGATTAACAAATTATAAAATATAAATTTAAGATTGGGCTAAGAGCTACCTAATTATAGGCTTATATTAGAGAACTGCAAACTAGAAGAACTCCTATTATTTAATAAGTACAATATATAGACTAGAAGGATTATAAGTATAACGACTTACGCTATTAGAGATACGTTGTCTACTTCTAAAGGTTAGCAGCCTAAAGTACCACTTATTATACCAGCTGCGCTAAAGCCTAACACTAACAATGCGGCTTAAAGAGTATTTCGCCCATCTCTTAACTAAACCCACTATTAGCGTGTATAAATGCCTAGTAAATATACCGGCATATAGTATATTAAGAGACTTAAAGGAGATAAACTAGAGTAAGAAGTGTATAGAATACCAGCTTATAGACCTATCTTCCTATATAGCCTTCTAGATTTATAGTAAAGCTAGTATCTTCTTATTACCTTATATAGATTATAACTATTACTATAAAAGAGGGATAAAAGCTAAATAATATAGCTATAGTAACAGAAAGCCGAATTTTATAAGCGGGCGAGGAATAATAAAGTTACGCTAGAAATATCCTTATCCGCAATATACTTAGGGTAAGGTAATAATATAATACAATCTAGGGAGGTAATTTACGCCCCTTATTTAATTACTAGTGTACTTATATCCGGTACTATAAGTTAGGATTTTAAAACAATATTACAAGTTATATATTAATTAATACTTAAACTATATTATCTAAAGATAACAAATAAAGATCTAATAAAAGAATTCGGGGTAAAACTTTAAAGTGTTAAACGGCTATAAAGTATAAGGTATTAAGCATAGCTATAGAATTCTAAGGAGGAATTAAACGAGTTCTTAGCTTTACTTAAGGTATATCTAGCTCTAACCCTACCCTATAATGCCTTTATTCCTATTTAACTAAATTATATAGTCTAGAAAGTACGTTCTAATATAACGCTTTAAGAAATAGAATAGCGAGCTATATAGATCGGAAAGCTACAACTACTAAACGGGCTGTAGTTTAAATAGGTGCGCTTATATAAGAGCTATAAAACAGTCTAGATTAGTTTGCTATACTAAATACAACTATTTAGGAGTATGTTAAAACATACTATAAGTAAATAAGGGTTATTTTAGTATGTAAACATCTAAAGAGCGCTAATGTTTTAATAAGTGCTACGTTACTATATTTATTATTTGCGTTCCCGTTATATTAAATATAATCGCTATACGTTACATTAGCCTTTAATATAAAATCCCCACAATAAACCCTCTCCATACTATAGTAGCTTTAAAAAAAATACTATAGAAATATTCGTTGCTATAAGAACTATACTTCTTAGCCTTACTCCCGCCGAAGTTCTTCTAGCATTAACCCTCCCTATTTACTTCGCCCTCCGCATTCGCTATACCCTCCTTATCCCTACCATCCGCATTATCCTCAGTCTTATCAATTTCTAAACTACTACCCTTAGACAGATTAGATATAACTTTATTAGCTATAATAACACCTTACTACTTTCTAGCGGCTATACCTTTCGGACTAGCATTAAGTGCTTTACCTTCCCCTACTACCTTACTAATCCTTTCCAAAAGAGGTCTTTTAATGCCTGTCTTAATTTACCTAATTATAATAGGCTGGCTAGCTTTAATGGGCTAATATAAATGCTTCTTTAGTAGCGTATATATAGGGCTAATAAAAGGGGCCTATATCTTTAGTAGGCTATATACAAAGGCCATCTATTAGTTTTCCTAGCGGTTTAGCCTAGCATTTTTAGCGACGGTTTAAAGAGGAGCAGGGTAAGCTTACCTATTTATAACGCTAGTAGGTAGAATAGGGATAATACTAGGGCCAAAAATCTCTATTAAGGCCATTACGCCTTAGGCTATCTAATATATATTTTATAGAATAGAGGGAGAGATATGGATTAAATTAGCTAGGAAGTTAATAATATATAACTACTATCCTAGCCCACGGCTAGTTTTATAGCCCAAATCCTAGAGAAAGCTTAACAGAGCAGTGTCTTTAGCGGCGGCCAGGGTTTTAAGCTAATTAAATTAAGAAAGAAGTTTAACGTATAATATAATCTGCTCTATTACGGCAAGTCCACCTTATAGATTTAGCCGTAAACGCTAGGTACAGGTAAAGGCATTAAAGAAGCTCTGCACCGTGGTAATATTAGCTTTGTCTTTAGCGGCTACTTCCGCTCGCGCCCTAGCGCCCCTATTAATCCCATCGTTATAGTCGGCAGTATAGCTTTATAGCAATGCTTAAAGACGTGTTACGGCTTTAGGCCCCATTATATTAGCAAAAAAGAAGTTAGTAATCTTCACAGCTTCGCTCTTACTAAATCTCTACCGCCCGACTTTGTTATCCTTAGTTACCTCAACTTCTAACTTTTTGAGCTTTTTATAAAACTTATCCCGTATAACCTTAAGTGCGGCTTTATTAGCTTCTATACTTAATGCTATCCTAATTTTTTTAAGCCTATTACTACAGCCGTTATATTTAGTGGTAGGATCACCACCTTATATATTATTACTGCTACTGCCTATATCTAAGTCCTCGCTTAACTTATTAATGTCTATATTTTTCTCGCTACTATCTTTAGCGGTTAGTTTAATCTCATTATCGGTACTTAGTAGAACTCGTAGTTAGAAGCCTTTAGGAAGTTTAATATAGTAAGTATCCGTAAGGGTCTTAACGTAGAGGTTAAGAGTAACGACTATAGTTTAAATCTATTCGGTATTTCCCTTCGCTTCGTTTTTAATATAGTCTAAAAGGCTAGCCAGTATTTAGAGTTATTTATCTTAGAATAAAGCTGCGTAAACTATAGGAGTAGACTTATATACTTTACTAAGGTAATCTATATTATAGGGGGTAGGATCTTCTATCTAAGAATCTTCTACTCTTCTTTACTTAGTTGGTGGTACTTTTCACAGCAAAGCGTTTAACTTATAATGGGTCATTCTAGTAATAAATAGCTATATTATAAGCCGCCAATATAACGGCAATAGGGAAGAAGACGCCTTAGTATAAACTACTAGTAGCAGTAAATAAGGGCCTAAAGGTAGAGTTAGTAGGTTAAATACTTTGTAAAGGACCTACGGAAAGGCATCGTTAGATTATTTTAACTTTATTAATGGAAGGTTTATATACCTACCTTATTCTAATTAAAATAAAACAATTACGTAATTACCGCGCCAATCCTCTAAGCTACGTAAAATGTAATTATAGCATTAGTACTAGTATATTAATTTTAGCATGTTAATATGCTTAAATATTATATACAGCAGAAGGATATTATTTTAGCATATTTATATACCGAAAGACGATAGTTTTATAATATATTTCTCTATATTCTATACACACCCACCCCTATATATTAAATACCGCCTACCACTTAGGATTTAGAACGCTTATTTAATACTAAATATAATACAGCCCTACTAAAACCTAACCCCCCTAGCTATTGCATTAACGCGAGCTACTATATCCGCTAATTATTGCATACTATCTAGAATCCTCTCGCTATATTCTATAATATTATCGCAATACGGTTGCGATGTCGTGGATATCTTATTTAACCCAACCTTATCGCCTTTCCACTTATTACTTTCTCCTACTCGCGCCCTTTTAAAAGATATAAGATACTAACCACTAAATACTATAGTGTGCGGGGCGTTGGGCAAGCCTTCTTATATACTCTAAAATAGTAAAACAAAAGTAGAAGAAGAGGTATGGGGCCTAAGGTTTTAAGGCTTTAGTTTTTAGGCTTTAGCCTACTTATCTACGCGTATAATGCGTTTTATAAAAGGTTGCTCCTCTATAAACGGGCTTCGTTTTCTTTATAGTTAGCGCTAAGTTAATAGTAATAACACCAGTTTATTAAGTGGCTTCTTTAGTCCTTCTAGGCAATGCGTTTCCTAAAGTGTTCGGTTAATACAGTCTACAGGATAACTAAAAGGATTAATCCGCCGTCGCTTAAGAGCCTTTTTAGGCGGTACTATAGTAGTACGCGAAGAGACGGGTTCCAACTAGGTGGAAATAACTATCATAGCTATGTTAATTATTAATACCTAAAATTTCTAGATATTAACGCACCTAGGAGTGTAGTAGAATAAAGTATATAAGGTCCTCCATCTAGGTCCTCGCGAATAACTTCTTATATAGTATTCTTAAGACTTTTACATACTGCGTTAGAGCCCTAGGTAGAGTCAGTATTGCCTAGGAGTCCCTAAACTATAAGGAAATAAACCTTTTTTTTACTATCGCTTTTAGGCTGCTTTATTACCGCTTGGCCTAGCCTACTAGCGTACTATTAAGGGGGAGAGATATAATTAATAGTTACCGCTTACTACGAAGAGAATTAAACACGGCTTTATAATAGGTGTAGTGTAGATAAAGTCTATCTTTATAAGAAGGCGCGTAATAAGCGGGGTGCTAAAAACACATCGCCTGCCTAATTAAGAGTAGCTGCTTTTCTTAGCAAAACAAGTAATAAAAGAATATTAATATTAGTAGAAGTTATACTATTAGATATATTAAGTATATTAAAAATACCTAGAGAAAACTTTACTTAGGTAGAAAATTGTATAAAAATTAAAATAAACTTACTAATAGTAAAGCTACGTAATAAGAGCTACTCCTTACTACCCTAGCTATAACCCTAGCTACAACCCCTTATATATACTTTTATCGTTAGCCTTAACTTTTCTAACTAAAACTTTTATTATATAACTACTTCCTTACCTTTTATCTTACTAGACTTATAAGCGTTATTATATAACACTAACTAGTTAGTAAATTGCTATCCGTTCCAGTATAAGAGTAAACATATTACTTATTTTCTATACGTTATAGATATTCTAGCTTAGAACAATAATCGTAACTATACTAAATAGGCTCTTTAACTGGCGAGGCTTAGCTAGTCTCTAGATATCCTATATAGTATTAGCGCTTTCTAGCTTCCTTATTAGCATTATCTACTATATTCTACCGGCTTTATCTTTACTCTCTATCTTAATATCCATTTCTAAGGTATAATAGTTAGCACTACTAGTATAGTTTATCCCTATTAATTTCTTAGGTGTTTTATAGGGAAAGATAACTAAAATAATAACTAATATAATTAGTACGCGTTACGGAGGACTAGCTAAGTGCAACAACTTTCGTTTTATATTAGTAATATTTATAGTGGTTTAAGTACTATTATATAATAATATAGCCCTTATAGTATACTCCGGCTAATATATAAGGTAAGTAGGTTATAGTAAATATAATAGGGAGATAAACCTACTTTATATATAGCACGCCGCCTTATATTATTATAGTTAATATAACCTTACTATTCTAATATTAAACGTTTCGGCGAGAAAGAATAAATATTGTTTTAATAAAGAATAGAAGTATAACGTGGCCGCCTTATTATTAATAAGAAGCGTAAATAAGGAGGCTAGTTAGACAATATATATAAGGACAGGGTCGCTTATTTTAGTATATAGACATACCGATATTAGCTAGGTGGGAAAATCGCAGCGCTTACTTTAACTATCTCCCTTTTAGTTAATATATGTTATATTAAAGGGCCGTTAAAATCAGACTATATACCTATACGAGGTGACTTAGCCTATAAACCTACTAGTCTTCGGATTTGGTAAAGCCAACGCAAAGACGTTATATAACGTGTAGGTAGAAGCTAGTAGTTATTAAGGCGTCGTAGGCGGTAGTAAAAAGTTTTTATACAGGACGGTAAGATCTCGGAAACCACTTTAACGGTACCCCTTTATAGTAAATAACTACTAGCTCTTATTCTAAGCCCACCTATATAAAATCCTTATAGATACGAGTTGGATTTAACGTCCCTAACCTCTAAATTAAAGATATTAACGGCTCTTATATTAATAAACAAGCAAATAAACAAATAAATACACCCCTTTCTAACCCTTATAGTAATCGCCCGCAGAGCAAAATAGGTCGCTTACTATTAGATTAAAGCGCACCGTATAATCCTACCTAGTAGCCTAAATAATAACCCTATAGTTTTCCTTATCTCCTCTCTACGGACTAGCCCCCCCTAAAGAGGGCCTATTAACTAGGACCTAAGCGCAAAAGATACTTAGAGTATATACACATCCCGCTCGCCTTTTAGTATTAGAATAATATTAGATTTGGTTAAAACGGATAAATCCCCCTTACGCTATTAATAGGCTCTAGGGAGGAAAGGTATATATAGTAAACAAATAATAGTTTATAAGAGATAGCGTATATAGGGGACGGTTAAGATATAGAGAAACTGCTAGTATATAGCAATTAATAGCTAGGCCTAGCTAGGATATAGTAAACCCTAGCTCTAAATAAGCTAAGAAGAAGGATATAGTAGTTACTAGGGAGATCTAATATCTAATAGAGGTAGACGTAGCTGCTAAGTTGCGCGTAGAGGCGGTAAAAACGGGGTTTTTTAATCCTACTAAGGTGGCTTATAGGGTTTTCCCCTTAAATGCCAGCGGTTTTCTTTTCTATATAATACATAAGTATATAAAGTAGTCTATGTACGCCAATATAGGCTCTACCGCTCTAGTTATCCACCTTTAAAATTTATAGTTAAATTAACTTATATATTTAAATATAATACGAAATAAAACTAGTTAAGTAGGATATTAATAGGAGAGATAAAAAGATATAATAATAACCATCTATTTATTCCGAGCTTTACTAGCTAAATATAATTAGACTTTTAAACAATAGGCTCTTACCTAATAGCTAAATATAGTTACTATAGAAGCTAGTTATTTAACTAGCTAATATTAGCTATAGTAAAAATAAGAAAGGTATAGAGGAACTAGTATATATGCGCTAAAAGAAGAATATAACCTAGTTACGAGCTTCTAATATTACTAGTATAGAATTATAACCGATTTTTAAGGTAAATGCAGAGCAGGGAAGATATAAACAATAATAGTTAGTGTAATAAAATATATCTTAGCCGAAATTTTCTAATAATCTAGCATGTCTAATATAAGCTAGTGGTATAGAGTTATCATTTTAAGTATATTCTTCTAAATACTATTACAGCCACTATATACCCTTTAACTTATGTCCTTAGCGCTTTCTCTTTTCGCCTCTTAAGTCGCGGCAGGTCCCTAACATAACACCTAAAACATTATCTATCTTCCTTCCTAAGTTTATAAACAGCCTTTTTTTAACGCTATCCTTCTTAACTAGTATTGTAGTTTTCGTTTTGCTTAGTGTTAGTTTCTTAGCAATTGCAATTACTAGGCTACGGATTTTCTCTTCAATATCTTCCTTAATATCTCCTTAGATATCTTCTTAGATATCTTAATCCAAGTCTTTATTAGCAGACTTATAGTTAAAGTAAGCATTTTTAGGGCTCGATTTAACATCGGAGACTGTAATATAACTATGCTCTTCTTTGTCCTTTTTAACCATATTAGATACTTCGGTAGTTGTAATAATTCTATTTATACTACCGGGAATAACTGTAACTAAGTTAAATATATATATATAAGTAATAATAGAAAGCTCCTTACCTTTAAGGGCGGCCTTATAAATTAATTTACTAGACTCAGATAGTTTATATATACACTTTATCGCGGCTTTTATCTAGCGTTAATTAGTTAATCCTCTTAACATAACTATAAGTGCACTATTAGAGCAACTACCCGTTTATATTTAACATTTAGAGCCGCCACTTTCTTCCTATTTAGATCTTTAGATAACATTTTCTATCTAGAGCACTATAGATAATTGCTCTTAACTGCAGTATCTATAGCGGGATTGTAGTTGTATTAAGGGGAATGCTATATTAGATAGAGAGGGTCGTATTAAATAGAGAGAGTTGTATTAGATAGAGAGGATCGTATTAGATAAAGAGGATCGTATTAGATAAAGGGGATTATATTAACTAGGTAATTTCTATTACTAAGCCTATATTAGCGCGTTATATAAGTTTAGTATATTATTATACCAAAACCAACCAGCTATAAATACTTAGAATTCTATCACACCTTTATTTAAACAGATATCGTTAAGCATTAAGTACTTATGGCTCTTAGTAGTCGAAAGATACCAAACCGTACCCTCTACCGCTATTTATAACGATATTAATAAATATAAGAGGTAATTTGGAGCTGGGAATATCGCATTAGCTTAATTATAATAAATTACTGTAAATAACCTCTCCTCTAACTAAATATTCTTAAACCCTAACTAACTTACCTAGGACTAAATCGTATAATATATATAAAATCGACCCTATATGTATTGTTAAGAATAATAAAGCTATTTAGTTATTCTGTTAACATACGGGCATAATAATAAAGATACTACTTAAGCTTAGGAACACAGCGTAATAACTTAGCGTTAGTCGGGATATAACTAAAAGAACAGGTATATTATACGGCGACTACTATATATAGCTCCTTAGAAGTATAAAGAAGGACTAGAATAAAATAAACAGGACTATACTATAGGGCTAGGAAGATAATCTTAGAAGATATACAACATTCCTTAAATAGGAGAACAACTTATATGCTAAGGATGTTATAATATTTATTTCGCTTATATTAAATACTAGCCGCGTTTAAATCGACCAGCTATTAGTAACCAAAGTCATTAACATTAAGCCGCTTACTTTACTAATACGTTATATTATCGCCTTACCTTAGGGTTTAATTAGCTAAGAATCTTAGGAGAAGAGCTGTTATATATTTATCAAATTGCTATAAGTAGAGGTACCTAGCTATAAAGCAGGCGCCTATAAATACATTCTCTTTATACTTAAGAAGTGTTTAATAGGGCTTCTATAGCTCTCTTTTATAACTATATACGGATTAAAGTACTATAACAACTAATATATAATTAAGGAAGGCATACATTTAGTTTAATATATAACTCTAAACCCGTTACTTAAAAACTCAAGAGAATCTATTTAATAGATACTCGGCTATATATTTAATATAAAAGACCTCCCTACTAATACTATTAATCCTAAATATAGCCGTAGGCGGGAATACACCAAGGCAACCTTAAAGATGACATTAGTAGTAGATTAGATGCTACTAATTATAGTAATCCTCTTTGGGACGGATATTAAAAGGAAAGAGGAAAAATATTAGAAGGTATTTAAGAAGATAGAGATTTAGTATTACACTATAAAGGGTATTCGCACTATATATTACAAACCTATTAGGTGCGTCTTCTATATTAGCAAAACCTACTATACTACTCGCTAGGTTAGTAGAGGGCCTAATAAAGGCAGAATTGTCCATTATAATAATATAGCCGGATATAATATGGTATGTTATAAAACAAACGATTAGTAGGAGAATATTAAACTAATATAGGGTGTTATTACGGTGTTCTACAAATAAATTATATTAAAAAATATAATTTAGTCTTAACCCGCTTATTACATTATATACTATCTAGTTATACTTTACGGGTTGTTTATCAGATAGTAATAGAAATAGATTAAAGTAGAGTAGATTAAGGCTTAAATCTACTCTATCTAGTAAATCGCTAGTAAAGCCCCAGGAGTTTCAGTATATAACTATACTATTAATAGTATATATATATAAGTCTTAGCAACCTTTTAGTATTAAGGAAGCTTAGTACAAATCTTATTAATTTAACGCCCTTAATCCTTATTACTAGTAATATCGTCGCCTTCTAAATTAACCAGTTACTCTACTAAAGGACATGCCCTACTTTATATACAGTATTAGCTTTATTAAAGCTCCTATTAACCTAAATCGGATTTCCTTACCATTGTCTTATAACTGTCTTTAATGCCTAGTACCCTATATCTTACTACCCTATCTCTTACTATCATATTACTTACTACCTGTTTTTATTACCTATACCGATTTTATATATATAGAGAGCTTCTAAAGCCATCTTTAATTAATAGAGTTCTTATCACTAATTAGCCTATTTAATAGCTCCATACTAAATATATACCTTACTGTCTAGCTAGAACTCTATATCCTTTATAGCGTTAATAGCGTTTAGATTAACTAATATCGGGGTAAGGACAATATTGTTAGAGGTAGAAGATACGTATAGAGGGAAAAAGCGCTACTATACTTAAGACATAGCGAATATACTAAGAAAGAGGTGGTAATAGTAAGGTAGGTAGGCGAGGATAAGCTTTAAGGAGGGTGTTAATATAGATAAGCAGCGGTAAAGGCTAGATAATAGACGCGAGTTAAATATTAGGTGGCTAAAACTATAATTTTCAGACGCCCTACTATAAGGAGTACCACTAATTAACTTTATTACGCACTAACTACTAGACGCTTAATCCTCCTAAAGAGGTATAAGCTATAAAGCTCCAGGAGCTCTATTAGGTTTAATCTACACCACTCTACTAATTAAATCAATTAATCTAAATCTAGTGAAAAGGGTGCTTTATCTAGAGCTCTAAATAGCCTCCAATCTAGTTCTATTACTATTATTAGATAGTATCTTTATAAGAGCACATTCTCCTTAGCTAAGCCTATTTTTTAACCTTATAGTTCTCGCTGTTATTATAAATCTACCTAACTATAAGTCTATAGCACAGCCCGCTTCGGCTATCCCTATATAGTATAAACCTTACCCTCCTTTCCCTTTCCCTTCTTACTTAGGCTTAGCCTAACCTTATTATCGCTAGATAAAATTTCGTTAACGTGGACCTTACGCGGCGGTTACACTTTACTTAGTAAGATTTTCTTCTTACGCGTTTTACTCGGTAAGGCTTTCTTCTTACGCAATATAGCTACTATATCCACCTTCTCAGTTTCCGGCTTATTATTAGTAATCATATCTCTACAGTTCTTAAGAGCTTCTCCGTATATAACTAGGTCCAATAAGCTTTAGTTAGGAGATTTAGAGGTTATTAGGACTAACCCCAAAACGCAACTTAGTAGATTATACTCCTACTTAGGTTATATCTTAAGATAATAGCCATCTATTATTCCATCTAAATCCGGTTATTAGGCTATTAAACATTAACCTTTACTATTTTGGTGCACTTACCTCCAATACTACTTGCTTTATTATCGCGGCTGCTATATTTATAGAAGTGGTGATAGTAAATACTGTATAAAAGATTATAAGATATACTCTATAGAAGGTTAGTTATAGTATATACTAAGTAGCTAAGCAGTAGTTTAGAGTAGAGGTAGGGCGAATTATAGAGTGGCGTGTTTTATATAGATGGTAAATTAGTATTATTAGGGCTGCGTTATTAAGTAAGCGGGTTTTGGTATATTGCTATACCAAAATCCAGATTTTATCTTCCTTCTCGCGCCTAACGCCTTAACTAGTTAGCGCGGCATCCACTTTTAGCATAGCCCTATTTAGTATAACAATATACCAAAATAAAGACTCCTTAAAGCCACTGCTCCTTCAGTTCGATACTATTACACTTATTACGCTATTAATACTATTTACCTTTTAGCAACTAGCCGCCTCTAAATAACGCTTCCTAATTAGTAATCTTTACTATCTAGTAAGTATATAGAACGTCCTAGGATATATTTATACCGCTAATATCTAAGTAGTACTATGGCTATAGAAAGATTACATATATTAGTTAATAAAGTCCTACTACGTCCGGGCGATATATATAACAACATCGATAAATATATTAAGAATAAAGAACTAGACTATAAATGCTGTGATATAAATATCTTTTATCCACTTAGTGCAGACGACAATTACAACTACTTTTATAGTAGCTATATTGCCTTAATAGAGGAGTATTACGTATTAAGAGAGAAAGAACTAGCAGTAAGGGAGAAGGAGCGGGAAAGAGCCTAGATACTCGCCTTATTTAATAAAGTTATGCCATACGAGAGCCAATTATATTACAACATTTATAAATTTGAAGAAAATGAAAAACTAGGCTATAAATACGGCGATGCTGATCCCTTTTATCCTCTAAGCGCAGATAATAAGCTAAATACTCTATTAGTACTTCTAGCAAAACTCTAAAAGAGTTAATAACCGCGGATTAGTTACTAATATTACTAGTAGGTCTTCTTAGACTACTAGGCTAGCTATATACTAACACTCCTATAATTCTTACTATGGCGCGAAATAGATTTAGCTAAATAGATAGTTTATTTATTAACGGCTTTATTTATTATATAAGCCCTCTTTATTATACGGTTAGAGCTAGAGCTTCTAAGTATAAATATAAACCTAGTTTCTATATTAGTATACTTCGCTACTATATATTAAATACTTATAGTTACTATTAACTATCCTTATTAGTATATTTTGTATAAATCTCGCTCTATATAACAGTATCCTGTATATTAATACAAATATAGAAACTCCGCCTTAGTTAGTTAGCACTAATAACTATTATAGGTAAGACTAGGTTTAAATCTGTACTAGTAATATCTATATTATCTATCGCTTATTATTAACGTAATTAATATTATAAAACTCTCTTAGTAGGCAGCCCTATAATTACGAAGAAATCTTAGCCTAGTAAAGATATTATATTAGTAAGATAGAGTCCAGAATTTAAGCTCCTTAGCCTTATATAAGGCCTATATTACGTAATTTTAAAAAACAAAAAGCAGACCATTCTACGCTACTACGCCACCCTACTCTATTAGGGTTAATCTACCTCTATCTTATCTACCTCCTTAATAGCCTTATTTAGACTATTTAAGAGATTATTCCTAGTAGCCTTAATCGCCCTAACCTTAAGGGGCTAGCCAATTGCCAATAGCTAATAGATAGTCTTATTAATAATTTTACAAATTAGTTTTAGGAAAGATGCCGTTTTAAGTAAAATTAGATAGACTTAGGCTATAACCTAAGCATTAAATCGATATAGGCTTACCGCTATTAGTATAGTATTAACCTCTAAGACGGCGTTAACTTATATATTTATACTACCTTCTAGCAGTACTAGGATAATCCTAGGGCCGACCTAGTCAACTAAGCTCTTAACAGACTTTCCGTATTAGGTTCTATAGTCTAGTGCATTTCTCTTTATAACTAATTCGCGACAAATATACTAGATTATCGCCAATTTTAGGCCTTTTCCTTTTGTAGTAGAACACCCCTTTAATCTAAGCTCGGTTTTTAGAGCCTTCTTCTTTACTTTCTCCTCTTTAGTGGCTTTACTTATATATATAGCTTCCTTAATAAGCTTGATATATATATCCGTAAGTTTAATATATATACAAATAATATAGATCTAATAAATAATACTATTAGAGCCTCTAGACGATACCTTAGATTTTCTAATAGTTTTAAAGAAGTATTTTAGAGTACGATTAATTGTCCTTCTCGCGGCCTCCTAGGCTCGCTCGGCAACTCCCTTATTTAGTTTATAGTTATTATACTTATTATATAACTATATAAGTAAAGAGAGACGACTAAGTACTGGCTTGCCCATAATCTAACTAAAGAAGAAGTTAGTAATTTTAATCGCATTGTCTTTAGTTACCCTTATAACGGTCTTCTTATTATTTATTAAAGCGTTAAACTTAAGGAGGCGAACTGCGGCAAAGAATTTATCTCGCGCTCCCGTAATATATGCAATATTAACAGCCTCGCTTAGGTTAAACTTAATAGAAAGAAGTCCCTTCTTTCTTAGCTTGGAGACTATTATTATATCCTTAGCTCCATCTAAGCGTTCCACTTCCTCTTCGGCAGCAGCTTTCCCCCTATCTTTAGCTTTAGCTTCGGCCTTTCCTCCGTCTTTAGCTTTATCTTCTTTTATAGCTCCTCCCTCGTTACTTTACTTAAGAAAGTTTAGAATATCTCTATTTATATCATCTTCGTCTTTACTAATACTATTATGCCCGCTATTAATATATTTATTGTTATTATATTAGGGTTCCTCTTTAGTTTCTAAGGAGTTTTTAGTAGCAGCTGTTATTAGTCTAGAGGGTTTATCTTCCATTTCCTTACTTTTTCCCTTTAGGGTATTAAGGTATAGTTTAAAGAGATGGATATAGTATGCATGTTATATTGGGTTATTATAAAAACCCTCTAAAAGTTTAGATATTCCCCTAAGGATCTAAGCGCGTATTAGTAAGTAGTCTTAGATTTATTTTATTATAAGGCCCTACCTTAACTACCACTTCCCTAACAGCTAGCGTTAGCGGAACCTCGCGTCAAATGGACTTGTTTTTTAGGGTAACTAAATCTACTATTATAAAAAGCGGCAGCGTTAAAAGTATAGGCTGGGTTGAAGAAATAAGCTTAGCTTTAAAGCGGATATTAAAGGAAGTAATAGGTTTGGAAGAGGTGGTAGGGGAAAATTTAAATAGGCAATATTATTGTAAGTGTTATTAAAAACTTAGCGGGGTTGCTATTAATAATAGGCCTACCTAACTTCTACTATCCGACCTCCTTTTGGCATATTAATACGCTAAAATTACGAATATTATACTGTTCTCTTATAAATTACAAATTCTAATACGTAGAGCAATAAGGGTGGGTATACCAATAGCAGCGGCTTAAAAACCAATCTAAAGGGCCCAGTTTAGTAAAGAAGTAGCTATATATATTAATTCTAAAGGGGATAAATTTACGCCATTTAATTAGCGCGACTAATATACGCTTATAACAAGATATAAAGATTGGTATAGCTACTAGCATAGTAAGGTACTTTGTTTATACTAGGTAATCTCTAGTATTTTTGTATTATTATATAAGATATTTAGGCATATTAGCATACTAAAACATTCGCCTTATTTTCTGTCTCTATAAAACGTAGCTTAAGAACTACTAAGTAATTAAGTTAACTATTACCTAAGTAATTATCTAGTAGTTCTCTAAAATGGGTACTCTCTACTATAAATCCACCTCTATTATATTCGCATTCTCCACCTCTATAGCCTCTAATTCCTTAGCATCCTTAAGTAGGCTATCTATAAATATTTTACTAGTGGTCTTAATCTCCCGGACCCTAAGAGGCTGACTAATAATTAACAGCTAATAGATAATATTGTTAATAATTTAGTAGAGCTCTTATAAAACAGGTACCTTTTAATTTAGAATTAGATAGACCTTAGCTAAAACTAGAGCATTAAAATTTTATAGACTTACAGCTATTAGCACTATGCTTATTTATTTACTAGATGCTAACTTACTTATAAAGCCCGCTTATAGGTATTACTAGAACAATTCCGGTGCTAAATTTATCTATTAATACTTAGATAACCTTCCCACTTTATACTTTATTAGAGAGTATAGTTTAAGTATATCCGAGCTTATTATAGATATACTTATTAATAACAGTCTTCTAGCCTTATCTAATATTAGTACTATAGCCCTAAGTCTTAAATTCCTCCAGCAGTCTCTTCTTCTTTTCCTTCCCTATTATAGTTAGCTTTTTAGTAAATACCTTAGCAATAAGCTTTATATAAGCTTCTGCTAGATCTTTAAGCATATAAAGGTAGTAGATTTATTAGATAATGCTATTATTTAGTCTACTAGCCCTAGTGACAGCTCCTATAGTTATAAAAAAGTATTTAAGGGTAGTATACTTAGTGTTCTTTACTGCCTTATCAGCTCTCTTAGAAATTCCCTTATCTAGTTTACCGTTACTATACTTATTATATAACTATATAAGTAAAAAAAGACAACTAAGTGCTGGCCTACCTATAATCTAACTAAAGAAGAAGTTCGTAATATTAACGGCTTCCTCTTCCGTAATCTCCTTAATAATATTTTTATTATTTTTCCTTATCTTAACTATTAAACCGTAAACTACTATAAAGAACTTATCTCTTGCAGTAGTAATATTATTAATGTTCTAGTTATCGGAGATATTTAGTATAATTGGAAGAAGTTTCTTCTCCTTTATCTAGGAGACTTTTATAGTAGCTTTCTTTGTATTTAAACCCCTAGCTTCTTATTTTGCTAAAGTATTATCTCCACGTTTAGCTTTTTTTCCTTATTCTACTAACGCATTACCTCTATATCTATCTCCCTCCTCTCTTATAGTTTCTTCTTAGTCTATAGCTTTTCCCTTCTTAGCTTCCTTAAGAAAATTTAGAATGTTATTGTCTATATTATCTTTAACCTCCTCCTCCTCTACTTTATCCTTGGTAGAATTATTATACCCGCTATTAACATAGTTCTTATTACCGGCTTTAACCTCCGCTGTATCCTATAACGAGCCTATAGTAGTAGCTATTGCGGTACTAGAGGATTAATTAGTTATACTTTCTAACTTTTCCTTAATTCCATTAAGATACCTATTAATTATTTAAATTATAATGTTAGTTTACGCAGGATTATCCTAAGCTTAAAGGACCTTATCTATGCGGCCGATTTGCTAAGGATATATTAGGAGGCATGTTTTAGTCTAGTAAATTAAAAAGCCTTACTTTAAGTACTATATCCTTAATAGCTGGCGTTACTGGTACCTTAAGCGGAATAGACTTATTCTTTAGGGTGACTAAATTAGCTATTATAAAGAGCGGCCGCGTTAAAAGTGGTAGGCTCGCTTAAAGAATAACAATATTTAACTTTAAAGGAAGCAATAGATTTGGGAGTAGGTAGTAGGGAGAGGAAGTAAGCGGTGAAGGGAAATAGGCAATATTGTTATGGAAAACTCGAGCGGTTTCCTTAATAACTTGCGACTTGCTTTCGGCATATTAATATACCAAACTTTTTTTTTTACTAATGCCACTTTAATTCCCTACAGGGAGCAATTAATGTAAACTTTATAGTCTAATGGTAACTGCCGTGCTATACTTATATAATGTATGTGAGGATACTAATACTACTTAGTGCTATATAGTTAAAATACATTCTTATTTATTGGTTTTCTTTAATAGTATTAATTAGATGTCTATATACCGATTATAAGAAAAGAATAAGAACTCTATCTATTAAATATAGCTTTAAGAGCCTCTATATATATATAGAAAAGGTATAGAAAATAAGAATAAGAAGGGGGTAGGGGGTAGTAATAAAAACAAGGGGTAGGTGACCGAGTTAATAAGAGGTAGCTAAGTCGGTAATAAGATAACCTAATTTAGGTCGATAGATTTACTATAAATCCACCTCTATCTTATCTACGCTCTTTACTTTATTAGTATCCTTAAGTAAGGTTATTAGAAGTACCTTACTAGTAATCTTAATCTCTTAAATCCTAAGGGGTTGGCCTATAACTATCGGCTAATAGACCGTTTTGCCTATAATATTGCTAAGCTCTATTATAAACCGTGCCTTTTTAAGCAATATTGGATAAACTTAGGCTATAACCTGCGCTCCAAACCGTTGCAGTTTCGCAACTATTAGTATTTGCTTACTCTTAAGAAGGCGTTAACTTACACAGCTATGCTATTTCTAGGTATTACTATAATGATTTCAGCGCTAAAGTGGTTAACTAATAACCGAAGTGCCTTTCTACCCTAGATTCTATTGTCTAGTGCATTCCTATTAATAATAAGTTCGTAACAAATATAGTCTATAAGCGCCGTTTTTAGCCCTTTTCCTTTCTTGGTTTTAAAACCCTTTTTTAAGAGTTTATTTCCTAACGCTATATTTAATACTCTCTACCTTTTCGAAATCTTCTTCTCCGTCACTTCTACTATAAGCTCTAAGTATATAACTGCAAGTTCTATATACATATAATTGACGTAAATTTAGTGTATAACGCTATTGCTACTTCCTAAAGATCTTATAACATTCCCTATAGTTTTAAAGAACTTCTTAAGCTTAGGGTTTTTAGTATTTTCTACCGCTATATCCGCTCTCTTAGAAACAGCTCTATTATCCTTATCCGCGTTCTTTTTATTATATAAGGATACTAAGGAGCTTAAGCGTTATAGTGCTAGCTTGCCTATAGTGTGGTAAAAAAAGAAATTAGTAATATTAACCGCCTTTTTATTACTTATATCTATTAATTCGGCCTTATTATCCCTTATAACGGTAAAATAGACATCTCAAATAGCTGTAAAGAAATCGTCTCTTACTTTTATAATATGCTTAACGCTATAAGCTTTAGTAAGGCCATATATAATAGGGAGGAGGACTTTTCCTATTAAAGACGTAGTAATAACTAGTGTATATAGACTTTTAACACTCTCCTTAAGTTCTTTATACTTCCTAGAATTAAAATATTTTAGATTACTAACCGGATTATAACCAGGTTCCTATTTTAAGGGTTCTCTAACTACTTCCGCACTATTGTACTAGTTACTAGCGTGCTCCGAACTATAGTCGCCTACTATTATAGTGTTTATTATAGCAACTATTTTCGCTCCGGAGGCTTTATCTGCCTCTTCTTTACTCTTTTTCTTTAGAATATTAAGGTATATTCTAAAGAGGCGGATATAGTGTATATGTTATACTAGGTTATTATAAAAATATTCTAAAAGTTTAGACATTCCCCTAAGGAGCTAAGCGCGTATTAGTAAGCGGTTTTAGATTTACTTTATTATAAGGACCTACTTTAACTACTACTTCTCTAACAGTAGGTATTAGCGGAACTTCGTGTAAAATAGACTTGTTTTTTAAAATAACTAGATCTGTTATTATAGAGAGTGGCTAGGTTAAAAGAAGTTGGCTAGGTTAAAGAAATAAGCTTAGCTATAAAGAGAATATTTAATTTTTCGGAATAATAGGTTCGGAAGTAGGTAGTAGGGGAAAATAGGCAATATTATTGTAAATATTTTTAAAAACTCTAAGGTTGCTATTAACAACTAGCTTACCTACCGCTTTTTAGCATAACAATATACTAAAACTACGATTATTAATCTTCTGGTGATTTTTCGGAACACTATAACTTTAATATTTATCGTTAATACTATATAGTCCCGAATATAACTTTAGGTAAGTCCTAAGGGATATTATACGGTATCGCATCTATAAAGTTACTAACTTCGCGACGCAGTATAAAAAGTGGAGAATAGTTCTGTTCGTATATAGTATATTAGTCTACACTATAATAAGAATAATTTATGTTAATAATTAGGTGGTCTTTTGGCATATATACATATTAAAACTACTACTACTATTAAAAAGTTATATAGGTTTATTAAGATAGCTACCTAGGTATTTAGAGCCCACTAATCTTAACTCGTAATATATACTATTGCCTTTCCCGCCTCTAATTTATCTGCTTTACCTAGCGCTATTTATTTAGTCTATTACTTAGTAATAGTAACTCTACCTAATTCTTTTACTTTCTCTTAGGCTTAAATAGAGAAGGAGTAGTAGTAATTAGCTAGTCCACCTACTTCTTAAGCTCTATAATGTTATCGTGCTTCTTTTATATAGTAGGCTTTTTATCTTTAGTATAATCTTTAGACTGCGGGTTGGACTATAAGTTAGACTATAGGTTAGACTGCGGGTTTACGCCTTTTAAGTTAGCCTCTAGGCTATAGAGAACTAATAGGGTATTAGTATAAGTGCAGGCATCTATAACTATGCAACTTACTATTATTAATAACCTTAAGGACAGCCCGCTTTTTAAATTCCATTAGCGTTTTTATAGCGAGTTTAACCTAGTATAGGTTAATAGAACGAGAGTAATTCGTCTAAATAGAGTAATAGCGCTTACTTGCATTTCCATACGGACTTTCTTTTTACTTTTTTCCTTCTTATTGTCGCGTTCCGGAAAAAGTACTATAATAGTATTAGCATTATTCCAAATTAGTATCGCGTATATAATACTTACCGTCCCTAACTATATTAAGTATATAATGGCCACTATATTAAAATAAATCTTTAGTATAGAGCTTTAACTATTATTAATTAGTGTAACAAACCCGATCTATTATAGTGGTGCTACGCGCTTACTACCTCCTTTACCCACTTAAGTTTATCTTAGTCTCCTATTACATTAAGGTGTTTTATATATTATTTAGCTAGTAAAATAAAATAGCGCGGAGAATAGAAGGCAGGAGCCTCCTTTAAAGTGTTTTAGTTTTGTTACTATAGAATAGAGAAGAAAAAAAGAGTAGAGTTTATAAGAGGATGGTTAGAGGCAGAGGGATTATTTTAATTTTAGCATATTTTTATGTTAAAAGTATATTAGCTCCGGCTAGGCTCTTTCTAATTAGCGCACTCCGCCTATTTTCTGCAGCCTTAATAGGTATAGATACGCTTTTAGTATATTTCTATACTAGAATTTATTAATTATCTACCTTTAGCTAGTATAGTTTACTAAAAGATATACGTAAATATATAGAAAGTAAATAGCTAGGTTCTATTTCTTAGCCTAATATTAGCTTTCTACGTAATCTGGCCTAGGAGCTACTTCCCTACAACACTCTATAAGCTAGAAATGCCTTTTAAGCCTCTACCTAACTTAACTAATTCCTAACTAGATAAAAAATAATCTTAGCTTTTACTTCTTATCCGTTTTAGAGGAAGATATCTTACTAGTTGCTGGTAAACGTCCCTTCTCCTACTTTAAGTTAATAGCCTTTTAGTTTTTGCGATCCTTTATAGGAGTAAAATTAAGTTTAGAAGGACTACTCTAGTTTACTAAATCCGTAAGTTTATTAATACTAGTAATATATTTGCTAGCTATATTACTTTTAGCAACCTTAGTTAATGCTCTAGCATTTATTAGGCTTATATCTTACTTTAGCTTAGCTAGTATACTAAACTTATTAAACTCCGTATTAGAATCTACCTTAGACCCAGCTGTTAATTTATACGATATCGTGTTATAATCCTCATTCTCTTTAGTATTAGTGTCCTTATTTTCTTTAGTGTCAATATCCTTATCCTCTTTAGTACTAATATCCTTATCCTCTTTAGTACTAATATCCTTATCCTCTTTAGTACTAACGCCCTTACCCTCTTTAGTACCAATGTCCTTATCCTCTTCAATATTAATGCCCTTATTCTCTTTAGTGTTAATATCCTTATTCCCTTCGGCATAACGGTCTTTATTATTATTAAAGTCTTTATAACCTTTCTTAGCTATTAAAGGCCTACGGCTCTTCGCGTTTATAGTTTCTTTATTTATCTTTTCGCCGAAGAGAACTAATAAAGTATTAGCATTGCAATATTGATATAATAACTGTATTGCTTGCCGTTATTAACTACGTTAAGAACAGCCCGTTTATTATATTCTAATAGTGCTTTAGTAGCAAACTTTATCTAGTATAAATTAGCTATATACTAAAGCCGATTCGTCTTAGTAATGTTATATTACTTACCTATTTCTTAGCATTAAGAAACCCTTTAGTGGGCTCCTTAAAGTATATTAACTTATCTAGGTATATAGCTAGAGGGTATTAGTATCGCTCCAATACTATAAATTTGTAAGACCTACCCTAGGTAATTCTGTAAAGGACTGTCCGCCTATTAAATTTTATTATCTCCTTAATAAAAAGCTTTAGCTGCTATTAGTTAGTGGTATAAATCTAATTAGTTTTAATAATATTATATACTTACCTGCTCCTTTACTCGGTCCCTTATTACACTAGAGCGTTTTAGTAGTTATAAAGATAGTAAGGAAAGTAGTATATATAAGCCTTCTTTAAGGTAGCTGTTTTAGTTACTATAAAATAAGTAGAGGAAAAGAGTAGAGTTTTTAAGACGGTGGTCGCGTCACGGAGGTTGTTTTAATTGTTTTATAAAAGGCAGCTAACAAACTTTAGCGCCTGCCGCTAATAACCCTTTAGTATAATATTATGCTAAAATCGGTTCCTATAATACTATAAAACGGCAACAATATATTATTAGAATGCGGATATTATTGTAAATTATTCTAATATACCTAACTAGGTTATAGAGGCCTAGCTATTTAGCGTCTTTAAAACGCTAACAGCATTATTAGATACCCCATTACTAATAATAGCTTTAATTTAAAAGGCTTTACAATATAGTATAAAAAGTAAAAAATAGTTCTGTTAGTGCGTATTATATTAGTCTGTACTATAACTAGAATAATTTATATTAATAATTAGGTAGTCTTTTGGCATATAAATATACCAAAACTATAACTGCCATTAAAAAGTTATATAGGTTCGCTATAAAAGCTACCTAGGTATTTAGAGCCTACTAATTTTAACTTCTTACATTTGTAATACGTGCCATTATCTTTCTTACCCCTAATTTATCTACTTCGCCCAGCGCTATTTATTTGGTCTATTATTTAGTAATAATAACTCTACCTAATCTTTTCGTTTTCTTTTGGGATTGGCTAGAGAAGGACTAGTAGAAGTTCCCTTCTCCTTAAGCTCTACAATATTATTAGTCTGCGTTAGTATAGTATGCTTTTTATTAAGCTCTATATAGCTATCTAGCTTCTTCCTTAATGCGAGCCTTTTAGCTTTACTAGTTTTAGACTATAGGCTTACGCTTTCTAAGTTAGCCTCTAGGCTATAAAGAACTAATAGGGTATTAGCATAAGGTGTAGGCATCTATAATTATAACTTACTATTGTTAACAACCTTAAGGACGGCCCGCTTCTTAAATCCTATTAAAGTCTCTATAGTAAGTTTAACCTAGTATAAGTTAATAGAAAGGGTAATTAGTCTAAGTAATAGCTTCTACTTTTGCTTATACCCGAAACTTTTCCCTATTATACTTCTCCTTCTCATTATTAAGTTCTGGAAAAAGAACTACGAGTATATTAGCGTTATTCTATCGCAGTAATAAATATATAGAACTTACTATTCGTAATTACGTTAAGTATATAAAGACCACTATATTAAAATAAATCTTCGGTAGCAAGCGTTAGCTATTATTAGTTAGTGGAATATACCTAACCTATTCGTTATACCGCGTACTTACTATCTATTTTGCCTATTTAAGCTTACGGTCTCCTATTTTATATATCTGGTTAGTAGGTAATTATAATAAGGAGAATAAAAAGCGTGAGCCTTCTTTAAAGCATTTGGTTTTACTACTATAGAGTAGAGTAGAGTAGAGGAGTGGAGTTTTTAGGAGGATAGTTGGTCGTATTATAGAGGGTTTATTTTAATTTTAGTATATTTTTATATTAAAAGTATATTAGCTAGGCTCTTTCTAGTTTAGCGCGCCCGTCTATCCTTTATAACCTTAAAAGGTATAGATATATTTTTAGTTTCTATGCCATAATTTATTAATTAACTACCCTTTACTTATACACGGTGTTCTAAAAGGCATATTATAAGTACTCGGAAAGTGTATAGCTAGCTTTTATTTCTAAGCTTAATATTAGATATAATTAGGCTTAGGAGCTACTTCCTAACGACAATTCCAAAGCTATAAATGCCTTTTTAGCCCCTACCTAGCCCAATTTAGCAAATTATAGCATTTACTTTATTTCCTTCCCCTTATAATAACATTATTTAGGCTTCTTTGCAATTAGGCCTGGCGCAAATATTCCTAAAGTAGGGCGCTTTTTTTTGCGTATACTAGGCGAGGAATTAGATAATGCTAAATCTACAATAGGTAGATTAGTCCTACCTATTTTAGTACTCTTAAGGCCCTAACCTTTCCCCTTATCCTTTATAATAACTATATTGGGTACCTTTAGCGTAGTCGTAATATAGTTTATACTCTCTCCCGTAGCTGCTAGCTTATTATCGTTTTCGCTTATTTTAGTAGTTTTATTTAGCTCGGCTAGTATATAAGAATTATTAGACCTTATATTAGATACCTTAGCTTTATATATTAGCTTATCCGATTTAGTGTTATAGTTCTTAACCTCTTCGCCACTATAGATTTTTGGACTTATAACGCGCTAAGACGCTCTAAAACCCTCTTAGTCCTTAGCTGTTATATGCTCCTTAGTACTTATATTTAGGTTTAATATTATATTTTAATTTAGCCTAGCTGCTGTCTTAAATTTATTAGACCCTATATTGTAGTTTAGTCTATACTTGTCGGAGCCTATATTGTATTCTAGCTTATATTTAACAAAACTAATATTGTAGTCTAGCCCAGACTCGTCGGAGGTTGTATTATATTCTAGAATAACCTTATTAGAGTATATATTGCAATCCATTTCAGGCTAGCTAGTTAACTTATCTAACCTAAACATAGCTCCTTTATATTTAGCGGCATTAAGTTTATATTCGGCACTAATATCGTCTTTTTCTTTAAAGTCTTCGCCGTTAACCCTAGCTACTAGGCAGGCTTCTTTATTAGACTATTTACCGTAAATAACTAGAGATAACATTAGCACTAGAATATAGAAATAGCGACTATATAACTTGCCATCGTTAACTACTTTAAGGATAGCTCGTTTATTATATTCCAAAAGCGCTTAAACGGCGAGTTTAATTTAGTAAGGCTTAGCTATAAATTAAAACCAATTTAAGCCAATAACGTAATCAGAATTACTTATTGTTCTATACGTTGTCGCTACTAAGTATTCTAAATAAAATACGTATTCTCCTTTATAAAGAATGCTATAAAAAGTAGTAGTATTAATCTAAAACGGTTGCGAGTATAGGCAGCTTATCTTCGCTAACTATACTAAGAATAGAGGAGCTACTATAAGCTAGAAACGCTTTAAGACTAAGGTATAACTATTACCAATTAGTAACTTAAGTTAATCTCAATTACTAATACTATGCGCTTACTATTTCCCTTACCTATTTAACTGTAAGGCCTTCTATTGCATTAGGGGATTCCATTATATTAAAAGGCATTAATATAGTGTTTAATATATAAAGACGGTAGGCTTAGTAGATAAGTGTTTAGAGTAAGTCATATTACAGAATTTATTTTCATTTTGGTATACAATTATACCAAAAATAGAAAGTTCTCGCTAGGCTGCCTTAAGTCTAGCGCGCCTGGTATATCCTACGCAAAAACATTTATAGACAATATAAGACTTTAAATTATTCCTTTATTATAATATTCTCCTTTATATATCCTTTTTATAAGAGTAGTATATCCCCTAGAGAAGCTTCTAGTTATAATACTAGCTTACTAGCTAGGAAGAGAGGTATAGTAGAGTCTATATCGCGGACAATTAAATACCTTAATTTGCAATATGGGGGGTTTAATACCGCTTAAAGAATTTAACTTAACTAACTTCTTAACGTTTTGCATAAAAAGCGTAAGATTATCGCACTTGTTAGTATAGGTATATCTATATCCACTAGGAGTACATCAATCTTAAATAAATACCGTTTCCACTCTATATAGCTAACTTTCCAAATAGTTCCTAATTTCCGATCCATAGCTAGGCTATTTAATACTCCTAGTAATAGGCCCTTTTAAATATCTTTGGGAAGGGATCTCTTTAATGCTTCCGTGTATTATAACGACATCTTTACCTCCTCTTTCCACAATATATTACGAACCCTCTCGGTAAGCGTAAGGTTAGTAAAACCAACTACCTTTTATCATTTACTTGCGACTTTAGCTCATGATAGCCGTCTATTACGATTATACTCCTAGAATGTTAATGGAATTAACACTATAATAGAACCGTTAAGGACTAAGGTACCTTTGCCGAAGAAAGCACCTTAGCTAAAGACTATTTAGCTTTATAGATGCGTTAGGAAAATAGTCTACTTAAAGTGCTATAGGGTTTCTAATTTCTAAGCTAAGCTTTTTAATGGACCTATTTAACCTATATGCGCAGACTATAAGGATAACAATAAGTTTTATATAAAAGCCGGTAAATGGAGCTATAGCGTTGGAAATCTTCGTCCTTAGATAGTATTATATAATGGGCAGAATCCTAATAATAAGGCAATTATATCTGTTATTATATCTAACCTAAAAGTAAGGCCAGATACTTTTATTATTATTAGTATAACATTAAAGGTTCTAGGTGCAAGAAGGATTATTAGGGAAATATATAGGCTAGTAAGGGACTAGGTGGGTGGTGTTACTATTTAAATTAGTAAAGAAGTAGCACCTAAGGGTAAGGACCTTAAAAACTACTAGGATCTAGTTGTAAGGGGGTCCTATAACGAGGTTGCTTAATATACTGTAATACGTAGGTGGGATTAAGAGCTAGAATATAGTGAAACCAAATACGGAAACGCTAAGGTTAAGTCAGTTTTATTAGAAAGCGTAGAAGTACCTAAGCGCAAACAGCGGCAATTATTGCTCTCCCCTTTAAGTTTTAAGATCCCTTAAAAAGTAACTAAAAGTAAGAGAAGAAATCCTAAGGTGTCTACCAGATCGGACACCCTTAAAGTTAGGAAGGTAGTTAGAAAGCGGTAGGTTTAAATACTATAGAGTATTATAGATATTGTTAATAAAGCTTTTGGATACAATGTAAGATAGATATAGGATAGGAATTTTAGCATAGTGGCGGTTTAGAAGGACGCGATTACTCTAGGCGTGCTTAAGCGTGGTCGTTTAGTGCTATTTTAAATAGAGTTATTAAACAAGATACGTTTTTGAGTATATTCGATATATTAGAGTAAGGAACTTAGTTATCTTATATCTATTTTATAAGCAAAAGAAAGACTAAGCTAGAGTAGCAAATTAAAGTATCTATAGTCTCGCCTCTAAAAGAAAGTCATTAACGCAATCCTCGTCTTTAATACTAAAATACTTACTAAATATTTGTAGCAAGCATTTTTATGTCAATCCTAAAGGACAGGATTAATAAGTATAAGGCTGTTTAAAAAATAAGATTAGGGGATATATACTATAGATAAGATCTAGAGCTTAATTTTATAAAATAAAAAAGGCTAGTAAAAGAAATAGCCTAGAACTATAATGTTATATATTTATCTTTAACTAATCTTTATATAAAAGCTTATAGGTATTCTGGTATAAGTAAGGTCTATATAAGCGACACTTTCTATAATATCGTTAGTAGGGAACTGTGGAAGCTTTATAAAATAGACCGCTTCTTTTAAATAATTAAGAAGTAGGTAGATAGCGACTTATAAGGCGAAGCGAATATTAAGCGGAAAGGCGACTATAGTTAATTAAAGCGGGTTTATAGGACTAAATCCCATATTAATATCCTTACCGGTTATATACTAAAACATAGCCATATTAACTCTGGGTATAGTTAGCTTATTTAGTATTAGTTTTAACTAAAAAGTACCACTTACGTCTTATTACACTTAAAACCTATATACTAAATATTACCCGCTTTCTTAAAGCTAAAGCGTTAAAGAAATTTAGCGGTCTAGAGAATATTAGTACTATTACCTACATTATACGGCACCTAGTAAATTATAGTCTTAATAATTTGGCTACCTATAGACCTAAATACGTCTACTTTAGCTATCTATTCGTATCTAGCCCTGGCCTAATACTTAATATCTATAAGATTTAATATCTTGTCTATTAAGCAGTTACTAATTCCTTTATTATAGTAATCTAGGTAGGTAAAGATATTTAACTTAACTGTGTAGCGGTATATGCTTCTAGGGTAATAGAAATTATTAGCATATATAAGACCTACTATTTTTTTAGGGATATAGGTTACCCACAAGCTATAAAGACTAGTATCTTTAAACTAATTAACCGCAACAATCCACAGCAGTTTATTCGTTAGGATATTAGTAAGGCGGTTAATAAGATTCTATATTATACGCGGATTAAACTTAGGATAGTATATAGTGTTAGTAACGTAATAGTTATAGAGATTAGTTATCTGGACAATATCTCTAAAATAGGTAAAACAAAGATATACATTCGCCTTAGGCTTTAGGCTCCTATTAATAGGTATAAAAGTTTTAGTAATTTTTAGGTAGTTACGCTTCCTTTAAAGCTTAAGCTGTTTTTTCTCGGCGGCGCTAAGCTTTTTCGCATTTTTAGCCTCTTTATATTTCTTTATAGCGCCATTACTTCCGAAGTCTTTAATCGCCAAGGCGTAGGTAAATTTAATAGTATTAAGCTTTACTTTAGGGACGTTAATTAGTAAAAGAAGGGCGGAGGTAGCTAATATATAGGTCTCCTACTATAGCTGCTTAGTAGGATTATAATTAGACAACGGAGCTAGCGCTTATCCTTAGTATATCCGCCAAAATAATTGTGGTAACTTTATATTAAGGGTAAATAGGATCTAAAAGTATAGTATAACCTTACCGTTAGTTTTAGTAACGAAAGTAGGATTGCTAATATCTATATTTTCCTTACTTACCTTTTCCGACTTATTTATCTAAGCCTTAATACGGTTGTAGAAATTGCGGCCCGAAAATCCTTTACGGCCTTCCTATTCTACCAGAGCTGGGAACCAGTTTCCCCCCTAATTAGTAATCTTTCTAATATAATAGGTAGGGTCCTAGTTATTATTCAACTTTAATAATACGCCACTATCGTTATTACTACCCTTTATAGAAGTTCTTATATCCCGTTTTTTTGGCTATCTATAGCCTTTAGACGCTATAGGTCTGGTTATTACCTAAAACTCCGCGTTCTTTATAGTGGTGTACTTCTTAACGTCGTAGTAAGGAGAAGACAATGCTAGCGTATTATTACTAATCCTAATAGTAATGCTAGTTGCTTACTTTATAAGCTTAGTGCTAGTCTCTTAGACTTTATTAAGCGGATACTGTTACTAGCTAAAAATTTAGGGTGACTTAGGGAGGTTTTATAATAATAGCTACAGGGCAGCGGTTGGGAATACTTACTTTACTTTATATTTATATAATTATAAGTACTAGCTAAAAAGAATAGAAAGAAAACACAAGGCGTAGAAGTAAGATAATACGTTAAACACTTACTATAAGCGTTACTTGACTTTTAATGGGCTACAATTAGTTAAGAAATATCTTAAGGCCAGACGGGTATAATTAGAAGCCACTATAGCTACTTTATCTATAGAAACTAGAATAGGAGGCAGGTTACATTTATAGCCTTTATAAAGGTATAAAGGGACGTTTTTTAACGCTATCTTAAAGTCTTTATAAATTCTCTAGCGCTTACGTCTTAGGGCTTATTAGTAGGTAGTATAATATAGTAAACTTAACAAAGAATTTTATATATAATTGTATGGAGAATTAGTTAATAGGTTAGGGGAGAAGGTAGATAATTAGAGCGAGTTGGACCTTTTAGCATATAGATATACTAAAATAGTAACATTAACGCGTTACGCTAACTATTTTAGGCTTAGGCCATTTACTAAATAGCTTATAACAAACTTGGCTTAGATATGACTATATTTACACTATACTATTTCAATATCTTCCTTTACTTAGTTAAACTTCTAAGAATAGAATCTAGGTATTCTACCTACCCTCTTAGCACTGTACTTACTATTAATATTAAAGCGTAGCGAAGATATGGTGGTCCTAAGACGCAGTTAAGCTTAAAAACCTCTATTTACGCTAAAAACACGCCTTATACCGCTATATTAGTTATATATTACTTAATGCTCTTATTTAAAACACCTAGCCTAGTTTCCAGTAAGCAGCTCTAGTAGCTTAATCGACATTATTTCCACTTAATCCAGCCTAGCAGAGCTTTAAAACATTATATCTAGCTAGTATTATATCTAGCTAAAAGTCCTTAGGCTGCGCGTAAGACGGCTAATCTATTTTTATCAAAGCATCCCAGTTAAAGACTATAGTAGTATCACTACCCGGTAAAAGATGTGCTATATTTATAACCGGTACTACTATCGCTGCGTTCTTATAGTTAAGACTCCTAAAAATAGTCATTGTTATCATTTATTAAGGAACTTTTGCTATTACTTTAGCTAATTTAGCGGTTAGTATATGATGACAGCAGATCTGTAACTTCGTTAGTTAAGGGATATATACTTAGTATAGGTACAGCCTATAATTATAAGAAGCCGTAGTTAGTAATAAGAATTAGTATATTAAAACTCTTTAACTTATAACTAGTAGATACTCTAAGTTTAGGCTAGATGTTAAGGGTACTAATAATAATAGAGGCGATAACGGCGGTGTTAAGGGTATAGGTTAGGCTATAAGTATATATAGATAGATATACGTTATATATATATTATTAGAGGATATAAGGTCTTACTAAATTGGTATAGGTAGGAGGACTAAAGAAAAATATTAGTTAATAGATTTATTATTTAACGTAGCAGCACGTAATAACGAGGAGTTAGGGGATTTATAACAAGATTACCGTTTCTAAATACCGTAATTTACAATCGTAACTATATGTAATAATTTTAGGGATATCACGAAATAATAATAATTATTATTATTGATTTTTATTTAACGTCCGATGCGGTCCCCGTTTTAGGTCTATATAGACTAATTCCACTAATTTAGGTATAAAAAAACTCTAAGGGAGATATAAGAGGTATATAGTATACACCCCCTAGGTAATACCTATACTACATTAATAGGAGGAAAATACCGTTAGGTCGTTGCTTTAAGACTCCTATAAAGAAGTATCCTAATTACCTATTTTGCCCTACTACTTATACCATACTTTTACTTAAATTAAGATTACCGTAAAATTAATAGTATGCCTATCTTTACTCCCTTAATCGCCCTATATATATATATATACCTATAGGCCTCCTACTTATAGTATAATTTCCACCCTAAAGGAACAGCAAGACGTGTAGAAAAAGATCTAAGTATTTTATCCTAGGGCCCTAACCTAAGTCCCTATCTTATTATCATCTCCCCCTTCACTCCTCCGTCGTCGTCTCCCCCTTCGCTCCTCCGTCGTCGTCTCCCCCTTCGCTCCTTCGTCGTCGTCTCCCCCTTCGCTCCTCCGTCGTCGTCTCCCCCTTCACTCCTCCGTCGTCGTCTCCCCCTTCGCTCCTCTATTATCGTCTCCCCCTTCACTCCTCCATCATTGTCGCTAGGGCCCCCCTAGCTATATAGCCCCTACGGATACGTTACCAGACGCCAAATACCAGATATATCACAACCTCTACTACAACCAGTCTATAGCTATTAGGCTACAGACAACCTCCGTAACCTGTTTATAGCTATTAGGCTGTAGACAACCTCCACAACCTGTCTATAGCTATTAAGCTATAGACGACCTCCGCAACCTATCTATAACTATTAAGCTATAGATAACCTCTACTATAACCAGTCTATAGCCATTAGGCTATAGACGACCTCCGCAACCTATCTACAGCTATTAAGCTACAGAAGACCTCCGCAACCTATCTATAGCTATTAGGCTGTAGACGACCTCTACTACAACCTATCTATAGCCATTAAGCTACAGACGACCTCTACTACAACTTATTTACAGCTATTAAGCTACAGACGACCTCCGCAACCTATCTACAGCTATTAGGCTATAGACAACCTCTACCACAACCTATCTACAGCCATTAAGCTATAGATAACCTCTACTACAACTAGTCTACAGCCATCAGGCTGTAAATGACCTCCGTAACCTATCTACAGCCATTAAGCTATAGACGACCTCCGCAACCTATCTACAGCCATTAAGCTGCAGACAACCTCTACTACAACCTATCTACAGCTACCAGGCTGTAAATAACCTCTACCGCAACCTATCTACAGCTATCGGGCTGCAGATAACCTTTACCGCAACCTATCTGCAGCCATTAGGCTACAGACAACCTCTACTATAACCGCAACCACTACTACTACCACTACCGCTATAATATACTATATAACACCGCACTATAGGCGTACCGCAGATGCGTAGATAGGGTAGCTATAGTAGGGGGGAGAGGGAAGGGGGGCTGGCCCGTGTTACTTTAGTACGTAAAATATAAGGTATATAGGCGAATTGGTATTTATACCCTATACAAGACAACCTTATAAAAATTTTCCTATAGGAGTGGGTTTATGTAACGAGGTTCGCCCTTATAAAATACTATTAATAGCCTACTTTTAGGGAGAGTAGCTATTAATTACTAATTCCCTACCTATTTCTTTAGTAAGAAGGGGAAAATAGGTATAGAAAAAAAAAAGTCGCTTAGGGGTAATTAGTAGCTACTTTTAAGCTAGTAAGCTATATTATTCCTCTTATTCTTATATACAAAATTATAAAAAGAAAAAATCTATCTTTTAGAGCGCTTTTTCTACTCTAAAAACGGCAGAATATAGTAGAAATAGATAAAAGAGCCAGGATTTCCTTAGTTTTTTTAATGTAAACTAGACCATAGTGAGCAAAATACTAAAATGAAAAAACACCAGTCGCTAGAGCTCCCCTAGCATTTTAAAAACAGGCCAGAGTGTTTACTTAGCTACTAGTATATATTAAGCTGCCTAGAAAGGATTTATATATATAGAACTATAGCGCCATAGCCTAGAGGCTGTATACGTAGTATTGTATATAGTATAATACAACGGATATAAAAAATAAAAAAAAAGGTCCCTATCTTCTATCTCCTATATCTAATAAGTGCACTTAGCTTATTAATAGTCGCTATACTAATACCCATCTTAACACCTAACATTCACCTCAATATTTACCTCAATATTTACCTTAATACTTATCTTAACACTCGTCTTAATACTTATCTTAACACTTATCTTAACACTTATCTTAATACTTATCTTAACACTTATCTTAACACTTATCTTAACACTTATCTTAACACTTATCTTAATACTTATCTTAACACTCATCTTAACACTTATCTTAATACCTATCTTAATACTTATCTTAACACCCATCTTATCTTAACACTCTTAATACTCGTCTTAACACTTATCTTAATACTTGTCTTAACACTTATCTCAGACTAACTATTCTCTATTTTCGCAAATCCGATTTTAGTATATTATTATACCAAAACAAACCGCGCTACGCGATGTAACCCTATTAACCAGTATATCCCCCAGATTAATTAGTTTTAGTATCTACGACTAGGATTCTAGCGTATTATTATACTAAAACTATATAAGACTTACCTTTATAACTGGCGTTATCGGCTTCTAGTTATCTACACTCTTTATTACAAAAACAATATGCTAAATACCTCCCCTACCGTTAGTAGATACTATAAAAGTTGCGAAAAGAATATTATAATAGTAAATTGGGCTCGGTATATGCGAAAACTCTATCTTAAAAGCATTATCGCACGGACAATTAAGGGCGAATAATACTTGTATAATAAGTGCGACTAATTAGTGTCTTAAAGTTAGAAAGCCCAATATAACCGCTTACGCCATAACTCTATAGTTATACTAGCTACTAGGAGCCTCCTAAGCTGAGTTATATAGCTTAGTTTAAATATATATATAAATTACTAGCAGAACACAACCTTTAGTAGTAGTATAGTTGATTTACTAGAAGCACGTAAACTTATAACTAAAGTAGTAAAGAATAAAGTATATATATATATGCGTAAGTAGGTAGAGAGCCTATAATATATAAAGTCTAGGTTAGGATATAAGCTACCTCGCTATAAGGAGATATTAGAGCGTTATAAGCTAGGAGAGCTAATATCCTATAATAAGTATATGCGTATAGACTGGAAGAACCACAAGTATAATAACTCGCACCGTTAAAAATATGTAGTTTGTTCCACTGCTAAAGCACGTAAAATACTAGAAACTGGAAATTTTGTAGTGCCACTAGTTATACTAGCTATATTAAAGCTAAAAATATTAATAATACTAACTAAAGAGTATCTAATATACCTCTTAACTAAGCCTAGTATTAATATATATACCTATAATTAACTAATAGACAAGGAAGGAGAATACCTAAAACCTAGATTCCTCCCTTTAGAAGAGGCGATTTTGATATTTTACGATAAACATGTAGGTCTAGTTAACTTCTTAAATCTTAAAGTATAAAAACAGAATAAGGTACCTAAATGCTTAGCGAATATATCGGCGTATACTATATTAAGGGACTTAAAGGAGTTAGACTAGAGTAGAAAATATATAGAGTTCTAGCTAGCAGACCTGTCTTCTTATATAGCCTTCTAGATTTACGGTAAGGTAGATATATTCTTACTACTACATATAGACTATTATAGAGTAATAATAACTATAACGGCTAAAGAAGGATATAAGTTATAGATTATATAGCCAAAGTTATAGGAAATAGAGCTAGAGGAATAGGCGAATAATAACAGCGACGCGCCATAACTAGCTCTGTTCGCATTATACCTAAAGTAAGGTAATAATATAGTATAGCCCGTAGGGATTATTTACGCTCTATACTCTATTAGTAACATACTTATATTAGGCACTATAAGTTAGGATTCTAAAAATATAGTATAGATTATACGTTAATTAATTTTTAAATTACATTATCTAAAGATAATAAACGAAGATCTAGTAAAAGAGTTTAGGGCGAAACTTTAAAACGTTAAACGGCTATAGAGTTTACGGCACTAAGCTTAGCTATAGGGATCTGTAGAGGAGCTAGTTAAGTTCTCGGCCTTATTAGAGGTATATTTAGTATAGCCCTTATTTTATATAGTCTATAATATATTCTAATATAAACGTTAAGAAGTGGAATAGTAAGCTATACGGACTATAGGGATATAATTATTAATTAGGCTGCTATTTAAATAGATACGTTTATATAAAAGCTAGTAATCGATATAGACTAGCTTACTATACTAAGCATAACCGTATACAGCCTTATTAAAACTAGAGTTAGAAAATAGTTGTTTCGGCGTGTTTATATACTAAAAACTACTTAAGTATAACACTCTAATAAATACTCCTTTAGTATAGCTGTTATATATAATATTATAATAATTGCAAATTTAATCGTTAGGTTGTATTATATACTACTATCTAAAATTACTACCTATTTAATTATCTTCTACGATTTAGAGGCCTACTACCTTTAAAATCCTAATTAGACGTAACCTAATTAGTCGCAGTAGTACTTTATAAATCTCCACTATATATACTTTCCAAGCTAATATATAACACTTTACCTTCCCCTACCGCCACGTTAATCCCTTCTAAAAGAGGTCGTTTAATGCCTATCTTAATTTACCTAATAGTAATAGCCTCGCCGGCTTTAATTGGCTAGTATATATATTTCTAGAGCAACGTATATATAGGGTTAATAAAAGGCGCTTACCCGTTTAGCAAGCTGTAAATAAAAGCCATCTATTAGTTTCCCTAACGGTTTAGCCTAGAAAATTTAGCAATAATTTAAAGAAGAGTAGGATAAGCTTACTTAGTTATAACGCTAGGAGGTAAAACGGGAATAATACTAGTGCCGAAGTTCTCTATTAGGGCCGTTATGCCTTAGACTATTTAGTAAGTATTCTATAGAACAAATGCGGAGATATAAATTGAATTAGTTAAAGGCATGCTAAAAAATAGCATAGATATAGTATATAACTTTATACAGAACTAGCTTTACGTTAAGCTAGGGATTATAATTTATTCTTATAATAGAAGCTAGCCTTATTACTACTTAACCTAATATAGTAAAGAGTAGTATTTTTACTGCTGTAAATATTATTACGGCACTATTATAGACCCTAGTTAGGAGCTTAGCTAGGGACTTAGCACTATATATATAGATATATCCTTTCCCTAACTTTCTTCTAGTCCTTATCTTGGAATTCTAGTTTACTAGCTATTAATAGATCCTATTCTATTAACTAAGCCTTTATATATATTGCTATTAAACGATTATAACTACCTATATCGATTTAGCTCTTCTATATTAGATATAGATTAGGGGTATCTTAGCCGCTAATTTTAACGTATAATAAATTACAGACATAAGTTAGACGAGAGGCGTTAAACTAAAAGTAGCCTTAGAAAGCTTTAGTCTGATTTCGGCATAACAAATATACTGAAATTAAAACAATAAGACCTTTTAAAGCTTTGGTTTGATTTCGGCATAATAAACATGCTAAAATCAAAACAACGAGACCTTTTAAAGCTTTGGTTTGATTTTGGTATAACAAATATACTAAAATTAAAACAATAAGGCCTTTTAAAGCTCTGGTTTAATTTCGGTATAATAAATATACTAAAATTAAAACAACGAGACCTTTCGGAGCTTTGGTCTGATTTTGGCATAATAAATATACCGAAATTAAAACAACGAGACCTTTCGAAGCTTTGGTTTAATTTTAGTATAATAAACATACTAAAATCAAAACAACAAGACCTTTTAAAGCTTTAGTTTAATTTCGGTATAATAAATATACTAAAATTAAAACAACGAGACCTTTTAAAGCTTTGGTTTGATTTCGGCATAATAAATATACCAAAATTAAAATAACGAGACCTTTCGGAGCTTTAGTCTAATTTTGGTATAACAAACATGCCGAAATTAAAACAACAAGACCTTTCAAAGCTTTGGTTTAATTTCGGCATAATAAATATACCAAAATCAAAAAAACGAGACCTTTCGGAGCTTTAGTCTGATTTTAGTATAATAAATATACCAAAATTAAAATAACGAGATCTTTTGGAGCTTTGGTTGGCATAATAAACATACTAAAATAAAAATAACGAGACCTTTTAAAGCTTTAGTTTGATTTCGGCATAATAAACATACTAAAATTAAAATAATAAGACCTTTTGAAGCTTTAATCTGCTTATAAAACGACTACTCTTTATAGCGGACGCCTATAGCCTCCTACTACGCACTTATATAGGTAGAAGAGCAGCAGCTAGTTATAAATACGCAGTGCACCTCCTCCTGGAGAAAGTATACGCGTTATAGCAAACGGGAGAAGAAGATATAGTAAGCCTACTTATACTCGACGTAAGCGGAGCCTTTAACAACGTATTACACTATAGGCTTATCTACTGCCTCTAGAAATAAAGAATACCCACCCTAATAGTTAACTGGATTAACAGCTTTCTTATAGGAAAGTCTACCTATATTAAGCTACTAGAAGGCATATTAGAAAGGTTCTTTACACTAATAGGGATCCTATAAGGCTTACCAATATTACTAATCCTCTACCTATTTTATAACGTCAACCTTCTAAATATAGTTATAGATAAAGACGGGCTTAGACACGGACTTGTTATAGGCTATATTAACGACACAAGCATTATAGTAAATGGAAGAACTACTAAAGAAATAATAAAGACGCTGGCGATGCTATACAAAAGGGCGGAAAAGTAGGCAAACCAGTACGCCTTAATATTCGCACCATAGAAGTACGAGCTTATATACTTTATCCCCCTAAAAAAGAAGATATCGGAAGAGAACGGGAAGCGTTTTTTAGTACTTTAACTAAAGAATGGAAGGATATAGACGATCTAACTAATAACAAAGGCCTAATACTTAGGAGTTATTTTAGACAACCAACTATCTAGAAAGGCACACCTAGGCTATATCGTTAAACGGTTAATAGGCCAGCTTATATATTTATCTAGTATTATAGGAACTACGTAGGGCATTACAGCCGGATATATAAGACGGCTATATACTGTTATAGTTGTACCACATATGCTATATATAGCCTTCTACTAGTATATACCGGAAGGAGGATATAAGTTTATTAAAAGAGCTAAATAAGTCTACTAGGTACTTATAAGGGTCTAATATAGAGCGCTCTGCCTTATAACGGGAGCATTTTTATTAAACATTAAGGTCACTATTAGGTACCGTCTTATAACTTACACCCTATCCCTACTACCTATTACTAACTAAGTGGCAATACCAACCTTATAGCGATTAAGTAATAGTTCTAAATTATTATTAGTATTATCATCAGTTCTTTACCCCTACCTTATATATATAAAGAGCTTTTAGAGCCAGCTTTAATTAATAGAGTTCTTATAAGTGACTTATCCGTTTAACAATTTCAGACTATAGCTAGAGCCAAAGTGGAAGTTAATATGCACATCCTACTTATTAAAGTAGCGCTTTACCGCATAGTAGAGTCCTCCCTAAATTATATTAGAGGCTTACCGCTATACTATAAAATCCTATAACTAAGAAGATCTGCCCCAACTAAATATTAATGGCATAGCCCTCTCTAGAAACTGGAAAATAATACTATACTATACCTCCCTAAGGGAACACCACCTATAGAAGAGATCCGCCTAGAGAGGCTCTACCCCTAGGTTAAACCACTACAAACCTATATTACTAGGGATAAAGAAATAGCAAAGTAGAAGTATAACTAGATCGTATAAGAAACTAAAGACAACCTAAGATACTTTCTAGCGTATACTGACGGAAGTAAAGTCAATAGGGAGATTGGAGCGTTAGTATATATACCTTAATTAGGAATAGAGGTAACTAATTATATAGGAATAAACTAAGTTAGTAGTATATACGCCAGAGAGCTAAAAGGCCTTTAACTAGCCCTAGACCTAGCACTAAAATATTCACTATTAATTAGAAGACTTACAATATTTACGGACAGCTAAGTAGCGATTTAAGCAGTAGTAAAGCCTTGGAATTAATTAGGATAGTACTTAGTATATAAAATAAAGCAAAGGCTTTTAGCAGCACAGATAATAAGTATAAAAGTTATAATACACTAGATCCCTTTATACGCGGAGATTAGAGGAAATAAATAAGCGGATATCTTAGCAAAGTAAGCAATAGGATAGAGAAAGAAAGGGACGGGACAAAAGGCCCCTACCTTCCCCTCCTTATAGAGCCTATTAGCGGTAGTAAAGAGATATAAAAGCCTAAATAGAAGCACACTAGGAGAGGGAATAGGAGAGAGATAAAACTAGAAGGGAGTTATATAGATTAGCACTAAAGATTTTAAAGCAGAGACTTAAGATATATAACGACCTACTAAAGGCCCTTTCGGCTATACTTACCTAGATCTAAATAGGAAAGGTAGCTCTAAGGAGCTACCTCTATAGGATTAAACGTGCGCCTAACTTAAGGTGTATATGCGGGGACAAATAAATAGAACAATACGTTCTGGTTAAGTGTCCCAATTTTAAAAAACTAAGGAAAGAAATATAGTTATACAATAGCTAACCTTAGAGCATTTAAGAGATCTTAAACAAAACATGGTTAGTAAAAAAGGCAGCAATCTATATAGTATAAGAAGGCCTCCTAGGGCAGTTTTTAGAGGCCAGGAACAGACTAGAAGTGACCGCTTAAGTTTCTCTTAACGGTAGACGCTATATACAACATTGGTGGAAGATAAATAGCATTATAGTAAGAAAACAGGCCTATAAAATAGGCCTGGCTTTAATATACAGTACAGAACGGAGGTAATTTAGGTACTTACTACTTTTTAATTATTTAATTTCAATTATCTCCTTTATATAGGAACTTACCCTACCTATATATATCCTTATAATTACATTACTCTAGCGTTTAATTTAGACTTGGCGATTTTAGGCGTTTACTTCTCTTCTAGGCACTATATACCTATAGCACGTGGTAAATAGGCGGATAAGAGCCTTATAAAATCACTGCTATAAGTAAGACGGGTAATTACCTAGGACTACCTCTGTAAAATAGAAGACCTAGTATAGCGCCCTTAGGGCAGCTAAAACGGCGTATGATTTAAAAAAAAAAAAAAAAATAAAGCTTTAATCTGATTTCGGTATGACAAACATGCTAAAATTAAAATAACGAGACCTTTCGGAGCTTTGGTCTGATTTTGGTATAACAAACACGCCGAAATCAAAATAACCTTAGCGATATGTAAACATTACTTTATAACTTTGTAAATATCCCTCTCTATATATAATGCATTTACTTTATAGACCTCTACAAGCTATTATATAGGCCCTAATATAGTTACAAGCTCTACGTCTACGGGAGGTTAATTATTATAGCACTAGTAGAAAATAGTAGTTATAGTAGACGTTATAGTAGACGTAGGGCTTACGTAACCCCTACGTGACCAGAGGATTGTATAAAACCTTAAGCGGCGCTACTTATCTTTCTCCTTTCCTTTTCTCTAGCTTTAGATCTTCGTTAATAGACAATCTAATTGTGTAGGCTTGTATATATCCTCCTTGCCATACTCGTAGTTTGATTAACTAAGTTGCTAAGATTAATTTTAATATATTAATATATTAAAAAAGGCTGATTTTGGCATGTTAATATGCTGAATGTTATAGCTTAAATAAATGCCTCTAAACCGAAGCTTAAATAAATGCTATATTATAAAGATACAAAGCTAAGGAAAAGAGAAGAGGTATATATAGGAGGTAGAGATATAATATATACGCGTTAGGACGCTAAGTCTTTAGCTAAACTCCTAACTAGGCTCCCTATCTAGGTTACGCATTATAGTACCGTAATACTAATAGTATAAAGAATTAATCTTCTAGTTATTAACGATTTAGTTAATCGAGGTATAAGTATAGTAAGATAGACGCGCAAGCCTATATAATTAGATTGTTTATAAATAAGGATCTAAAGCTATTAAATAAACGATTAGGAATAAGAACTCTGTTTATTAAAGAGGGCTCTAGAAGCTCTCTTATATACATTAGGTAGGTCTAAATATAATATTAACAACGTTGTCATTTAGTAGGTTATAGTTAAGAGAAATAGGTAATAAGACGTTTAATAAGACATACGAGCTTAGAATACAAGATAACTAAGATATAGTTTATATAGACGATCTAGGTCGTTAGATAGTATTACAATAATAGTAAGGAACTCCAATTTAGGTCGATAAAAGCTAAGGAAAAGGAAAGGGAAGGATAGGTAGTACCGCTCGAAGTTTTATATAACCTTACGTTACGTAACCGCTATCTATAGCAATTTGCGGCAATTTGCCGGTACCGTAATACTGCTAGTGCTGTAATACTAGTGGCGTAAGGAGGTTAGTAAAGCCAGCCTCTTTAATATTGTATTATATAGCTACTAGCCTTCCTTAAATAAATTAAGTTAAGCATTACATTTTAATAGAAAGGAATAGCTTTTTATATTAAAACTAGGTAAAAAAATTTACCGAAAGGTCTTGTTATTTTGATTTCGGTATATTTATTATACCGAAATCAGACCAAAGCTTTAAAAGGTTTCGTTGTTTTAATTTTAGCATATTTATCATGCCGAAATTAAACTAAACCTCTTCTTAACTTAGAGTTTAAGAGTAAAGTCTTACTAAGTTGACTTCTATCTATGCATCTTTTTGCTATACTCCTATACTCTATTATATGCTAATAAACCTATATACTTCCTTATAGCATAAAAAGTGTCTTACGGTATTTTAAATAATAGTTTAGGTAGTGCTAGCAGTAGCATATCCCTTAGGCCTAAAAAAGCATATTTACTATACTTTTTAACGATTTCCTTTTACATCTTTTATAGTATTAAGGAATAGCTACGTAGATATAACTACAGATTTTAAACTATATAGCCATGCTCTTTATATATTAGTACTTTATAATTAAGATCGTAATATAAAAACCAGTTAGCCGGTTAAGTACTACTACTATTAGTATTTATTATTGCTGTTATTAATGCTGCTAGTGTTAATTCGTGTTATATTCTAGCCTGCGGGTTCTAGCGAACCTCTATTATAACCCTAATACGCTATCTCCTATCTCTATATAATTAAATACCTATAGCTATATTAATTTTAGCCTTAGGCGTAACGCCTTAGGAGATATAAACTTTCCTTTTACGCTTATTTCCGCCATTATTTATTAGCAGTACACGCCCGCTATATAGGTATGTCATAGCACTAACTAATATTAAATATTGGTAAGAGCACTAAATTACAGCACTATAGTTACCGTTGGACTATAAACCTTACATTAATTGCTCCCTATAGGGAATTAAGGTGGCATTAGTAAAAAAAAAGGGTTTAGTATATTAATATGCCGAAATCAAGTCACAAGTTATTAAGGAAATCACTCTAAGTTTTCTATAATAACATAGCCTATATTAAAAATTGATCTTTTAATTTATAAAACATTCTACTCTACCTATATACTACAGCCTGCTTAAAATATCTATTATTACCTTATCGGTAATAAATTAGGGTAGTTTTGGATAAATCTTATCGCGATAAGATATAATAGATATCCTTATCGCGATAAGGATATCCATTACGTCTTATCGCGATAAGTCTTGGCATACCCTAAATAAATTTTCAGTCGCCTTCTTCTTCTTTATTATCGTATAAATATAGCTTTAGAAGTAAAATTAGAAGCTCTTAACTCTATTAATACCTCTAAATCAAAAAATATAAGAGGTCGCTTAGCTCTTTTAACATAGGAGTATACCCGTCTACTAGGTAGTAATAAGCCCATATAAAATAAAAAAGCCCGTCTTTTATTCTATTATAAACACTATACGGAGTTATACACTATATAGTTAACTTCCAACTTCCGAAACCACTTGGCGTTAAAGTATAGTATTATAGTTAAGCCTAAAACTAGTCGTACGAAAAAAGTAATATGGGATTAATTAAAAGACCTTTACCTTAAAGCGTCGTCTTAAAACGAGATAAAAGAGCTAGATTTAAAAGTACTCCAAGCGGTCCTAAATAAGGAAGTTATCAATAAGGCCCTTATTATATTAATTGTCGTACAAAACTTACTATTTTGGATAGTTGAGTGGCTAGAGTTCTATATTCTTCTATAGTCAATTAATCCTAAAGTAAACGGCCATATAACTATAGCCCATTTAGTAGTTAGTAAAAAGATCTATAACTTATAGCTATTGTAAAAGGATATTATACGAAAGAGGCTGCAGTCTGCACTAATAAGTATTTATCTCTCTATTAATATCTAAACCTCTTTAAATAATTACCTTCTCCTTGCGATTTGCGGCCATTTTATTAATAGCCAGGAAAAGCTTATAAACGCCCTTCTTGGCCTTTATACGGTAGCCTCTTATAGCGGGGACGAGCAATAAAATACTCTCCTTTTAGTGCTTAAGGATTATAGGATTACGTAAAAGCTAGGCGCCGTTATATCTAATAACCATACTGCAAATAATAAGCTTTGTTATATAATAAGCGACTAGCTTCTCTAGGAAGAAGAAATTAAATAGAATCCCGTCTACTAACGGATCCGCTATTAGGGCCATATTCTCAACCTTACCATATAGGCTTTCCTCTTTAAAAGCTTAATTAGCCTTAATAATATTAAGTCGTATAAAGAAGGAAAAGAGTTAGATCCAAAAGAGGAGAAAGAGAAAAGTAATACATTTCGGAAACTTGGTACACTTAGAAAGCTTTATAACATTACCATATATACCTATAGCTTAGCTAGTCATATAAGGGAGTTTAAAGGTCTTATAGGGAGAAGAATTCCGCTTAATAATTGTACAAGATAGAATAGCTAGTATTTTATACTTAGTGTAGCAATTTAGAAAAAGTCTGCCCTTAATACGTATACTAAGCGTAACCTTAATACGCTTAAAAAGGACTATCTTAGTCCAAAGGACTAGGAGGCGCTTCGTATAATAAAAAGTTTTCTTTAGATATTCTACTAGGCAACCCTAAAATGTTAGGGATATAAAGCAAC
>Ga0307515_10001641_pt1 | contig 49751 bp, 46 predicted proteins | sample 17_EM_MG_FD_194513 | JGI IMG/M metagenome (GOLD analysis project Ga0307515, IMG submission 194513) | Populus trichocarpa ectomycorrhiza microbial communities from riparian zone in the Pacific Northwest, United States - 17_EM | ecosystem: Host-associated > Plants > Roots > Unclassified | place... | reverse complement strand
ATTCTAAGTAAAGAATTAGACGACAAGGCCGTACCTGGAAATGGCCGCCTAGCTCCCGCCGTTATAAATACCTTCCCCCATTTTCTAAATGCTTCCTCTCCCTTTTCGCCCCCTCCCCCGGCCCGGCCTCACGTTGCCCCCGTTGCACTGGCGCGCGGCTGTGGCGCTGCATGGCTCCGTAGGCGCCTCAGCTCTTGCTAAAATTAAAGGCCGTGACATTACATAAGGTGATCCATGACATGTGGTATCTCTAATGAGTATACGTTCTGAAGAGTAAGACATTTTTACTGGTTAAAGATTTTAACTTGTTAGATCCTTTTACTGGCGGCGAAGGTATAGGAGCTAAGAGGAAAGGAGGCTACCATGGTTGCTATATAAAAAGTAGTGTATCGCGAAATACTAAACGAGAATATGTTAAATAGAGGGTCCCGGTTAAGCCCACCATTGACTTGCTAATTCGAATATGCGGTGTATGGCTTCAGTCTATTCCCTTGACAAAACACTACACCATAAAGCATATAACCACCAAGGAAGCCTGATGATGCCGACTCCCTCAGCACTCACCAACAGCAACCCTCATTATCTTCCTTGTCATTTCCCTCACAACAACCCAAGCAACTGCCATCCCCGCAGCAATCATCCCCGCAGCAATCACCCCCGCAGCAATCATCCCCACCACAGCAATCACCCCCACCACAGCAATCATCCCCACCACAGCATTCATCCCCACCACAGCAACCCGAGTTATCCCCACAACATCCCCCATCGCAGCAATCATCACAGCATCCGTTGCACTCACAGCAATTTCCGTTGCCACCATCGCCTCCGCTCTCCTCCTGGACGGCCGGGTCATTCTCCCCCTCATACCACTCGCTCTCTTCATACCACTCACTCTCCTCATACAACATCGCCGCGCCAGCGCCCGCCGCTGCCCCCGCCACTGCGCCCGCCACAGCCGCCTTCTTATTTCCCCCTCCGCCATGCGCCCCCGCACCATTCTGAGACCCCACCGCCGGCCCTCTCTGCTGCTGCTGGTGCCGCATCGCCTGCAACTCGTGCCCCAGCTGCTGATTCTGCTTCTGCATAGCTGCATTCTGCTTTGCGAACTGCTTCTGTTGCGTTGCACTCTGCTTCTGCATCGCCGCATCCCGCTGCCGCATTGCTACGTTCTGCCGCTGCTGCGCTGCGGCTTGGTGCTGTAGCGCTGCGGTGTGCTGGTTCAGTGATGTGGTGTGGTGGGCGATTTGCCGGCTTTGATTGTCCTGTCGGCTACGGAGGTGGGCGAGTTGGTTGGGGTGGGTTTGGTGGTTTTGCTGGTGGGGTTGTAGCTGTGGATAGGGATGTTGCGGTTGCGGTTGGTATTGCATTTGCGGTGTTCGGCGTGGTTGATGTGTGTATAAGTGGGCGGGGGCCGGGGGGGTTGGTTGCGCGTGCCTGTTGTGGACGGGCCTGCGGTTTGGAGCCATTTGGTTTGGATTAGGGTGGGTTTGTGGGGGGTGCGGGTGCTAAGACGTTGAAGGATAGAGGACTAAGTGGAGTGGATAGATAGAAGTACTGAGAGTGACGGCTCCGCTACCTTGAGTATACCTGAGATAGATATAAATATGGAAAGAGTTAAGTAGAAATGTAAAGATTCTGAACGACTAACTCTGTGGAAGTAGACACACAATCCTCTCCGGAGCCCTTAGTCTGGCGTTCTGCTTACAGACCTAGCCAGCCCTCTTATATCTGCCTTTGCCCTCCGTTCCGCCCTCCTCCCGCCCTATCCTAGGTCTTACTGAGCTTTACTTACTCGCCCACTCCGCCTGCCAAGTCGCACCCATCCCCTCCCTCTGTGCCTACCTGCCCAATGCTGTGCCACCTCCTGCGTAGCCCAATCCCGCGCCTGCACCCGCTCCCTTTGCATGCACAAACCGTGGTTATTTTTGAGCCTAGGCTGCTGCGCACCTACGGGCGGCGTTTAGCGGGCTTATATGGGGGCACATTCTCCGTTGGGATGCGGGTATTGGAGGAAAGATGGCGACGATGCATAGCTGAGTGGTGACGGTTAGTGTTGGGTTGGATGGAGGGTGGAGGGTAGCGCAAGGCTGAAGCGTTTTTTGTTTGCTTTTGGCTTTTGGCTTTTGGTCCCCGCAGAATTTTTAGGATGCCGCAGGGTAAAAGGGATAAGAAGGTGGAAGAGGGGAAGGGCGAGTTTAGTATGGGATGAAGATGGTGTAGAGAATTTGTGGCGTGGAGGCCAATAATAGATGAGTAAGTAGACGGATAAGATAGTGAATGTAGAAACAAAATGCGGGTTTACATCCTGTGTTTGTTCAGAAAGACACGCTCCGCCGCCCTGGAGGTCTTGAGCTGGCGAAATGCTTAAATGCACGTTTTTCCTATGCTAGTCAGATATCCGGATTAGATGGCCACAAGACAGGTAGCAGTTTCCAGCCCAAGGCCTGGTCTTTGCCGCTGCTACACGAATGATTGATGGGCAAGTAGAACCAAGGGCGGAGCCGCTGCGCTGCAAATGCTACTATAAATGCAATGGACACTGCATGTAGGCAGCGACTAGTGGATCCGGGTTAGAACGAGCAGGACGTGTTGCGGGGTCCGCAGGGAGGCTGAGACGTCTGGATTACCGGTTCGATGAGGATGAATATGAGTGTAGGGAGGCTGGGCGGGCCGCCATTACATGCGCCGGCTCTGAAACGGGCGAGTGAGAAGCAATGGATGGTGCTGAACGAGCTTTGAGGAGGGGGTGGTTCAGGAGTTCTGAGTGGTGAGGGTTAGGAGGCGCTCGCCACAACCAAAAGGGTTGCAAGTTCAGATCAGAATGAGGGCTTCAGAATAGAGTTAATCTGGAGCTTCAATCTGATTCTGAGGCGACCGTTCGGTTGAATTCCAGTTCAACTTGACTTCAGCCATAACTTTTTGATGTTCCTCTAACCGTCCAAAAAACACGCTAAAAGTTACTAAAAAGCTGGCAACTTTACCGTATATAGAATCTGAACTGAGGTCCTGGCGCCAGTTCAGATCAGGAGCTTGAAGCTCCTCATTTGAACTCCAGATTGATTCTGAAGGCTTCAGATTGCACACGTCCGGGCAACCTGTAGAGCCACAGATGCGTGTCAAATCAGGAAGGAACGCGTTCTTTCTGCCGGACTTTCAGTGCAGATTCAAAAGCGTCAGATTGCAACCGAACGACCCCTAAAGAGAAGCCGGCTTGCGTCGAGTGGCTAACGTCTTTAGGGGTCGTTCGGTTGTACCTCCATATTGTAACCGAAATGAAGCTCAAATATAAATATGAGGATGTCGTTCGGTAAATCTAACGACTTTTGAATATGGAGCTCCTCCATATCGGTAAGCGCGTTAAATTTGCAAGCTATATAGTATACAGTAGTTAAAATGAGGTTCTTAGCACTATTTTAATATGTAGCCTTAAGCTCCTGTTCTATATTCCATATTAATATGGAGCTCTCGCATACGCGCCAAAGTAACAACTTCTTGTAATATGGCGACTCTATACGCCCTAATCGCGATACTGCAGTCGCATTTATAATATTATGTTGGTAGGGGGGGAGGGTATCTGTAACTTTAACGATGTTATTAAAACAGTATTATTATTATTTATTCATTACTTAACGTTTGATATGGATCCTAGGTCGGCCTACGCAGACTACTCCGTACACACAAGGGAAAAGTAATAATTAAAATAGTATAACTGTTGTATATAAGTCCATATTCCAACAAAAGAAAACACGAGTAACTAGCAACAACTTTCAACAGTGACAATACTGGCTTAAGCAGCAAGATAAGAAATTCATTTCTAAACTTTTGCAGTTGCTGCACCAGAGAAAGCTTCAGCTCGTGCTATGTTGTACTGTATTATATTACTAATACTGTTCCTAAGATTGAGATCCAACTCACATCTCATAATAATCCAATTGTAACATCTCCTTTGACTCTTGCGTAGATCTCGACCTAATCATTACATTAATCCAATTGTAACATCTCCCTTGACTCTCGCGTAGAGTTCTACCTCAACTTCAAGATCCAGTTCAATCTTAATCTTCAGATTGCTGTCCTTCTCACCCGCTCTCACCGGTCGATCCGCGATTCGAGATTGATGGACCGGTACGATTCTTTTGCCGCGGTTGGTGGTGGGCATTGCATCGTCCACAGCGGCGGCATCTGTTGCGGTACTTTTCTTTAGGGCAAGTTTTGCAGGTTTACGGCCACCAGTGGGGTTGGGGGAGGCTTCGTTGTCGGACAGGCCGTCTTCAACTTGTCTGGCGTCGTTTTCCTGTGAGGCTCTGTTGAAAGACATCAGTCATGCATGGAAAAGGGCGGGAGTTGGTGAGGGAAGAGCAGGGCGGAGACTTACACTGGGGACATAGTCACTTGCGGCTGCTGAAGTTGACACCTGATAGAACAGTAGGTAAAGCAATGAATATATTGGCAAAAAAAGTGGAGAGCTGTGCTGTATAATCTGTACCAGAGAAAGGTAGGCGTATATTTTAAGGAGACTATAGTAAGGGTTTTAAACAATGACGACAGGCCCTTATTTACTACGTTGCCTAGTTTGTTACCGAAACCTGTATTCGAACACTGGACAAATATTGCAATCCATATTTTTTCACTCGTAGAGAGGTAGAAAGGAGAGTAAACAGACTGGCTCTAGTGCGGCTACGTTTTGTTGGCCAGACTCTGAACATGTCTGGGATGGATTCCCACTCTTTCTTCATAGAATGAGACGAAGCATGGAATTTTGTAAAGGAAATAAATAATCTAACCCAAAAGGCTAAGCTGCAGCCTGCAAGTGCTGTTTGTAAGGGCGAAAACAGGTTTATAGTGACGTTATGGTTCATGATAGGTTATAGCAGCGTCATTCGACAGTCCAACCCCAACAACTTGGTAGCTAAGGCGTTTTGAAGTTTTTTTTGGCGGAGATACCTCCGATTTAGACTGAAAGCATCTAAGCATCTACCTGACAATTGGCCCCATCTCGTCGTATCCTTTCGGTGACATCATACCACACCGCCTACGTGGTGTTGCTCCGATTAGTCAATTTGACATGTTACTCCAACAAATTCTGCCGTCAGCATGGGGGTACCTTATCCCATTATCATCATCAGCCGTACACCGCAGTCATGTTCTTAGACAGCAGTGCCAAAATGGTCTTCTCACCGGCATGGTTTATCTTGTAAGTCAACTGACTGCTGATTTAAAGGCCGGTTATAGTGATATTTCTGAGAGCTCTACCCTCCAGCAACAATTAAGAAGTCATGGTTTTGGGCATTCTTACGGCTATAGCAGCTTGCCCTGCGATCATTGGCACCACCGAAGCAGTCCGTCAAGGCCAAAAGAAAAACGCCAAAGAACAACACAGAGGCCTGAAATCGAATCTCGTTGTTTCTTGCCTCAGTACCTCGCGTGGTAGCAGCGAAATCAATGGAGGTGTAGTAGTATTGCGCAACAATAAGGTGCGAAGTCTGGGAACCGTCTCAGCAAGTAATAAAGCCGTCTTGGAAACTGATTGTAAACGGGTATCTAGCTGTACGTCGCGGTGCCTGCAGCCGATGGTCCAGCCATTCGCTCTGATCATTTATTCGCGGGATATTTCCTCCCTTACCCTGACCAAGATTGGGGTCGCAAAGGGGAAGGGCTAGTCTCTACGATCACCGACGAGCCTCCGCAGCTGAACTGGATATACGTGGATCAAGATACTTATGAGATCAAGTACGGGACACGAGTAGAATCCGAACCTCACCTTGTCGGACCGTGGGATTGCACTAGGATGGAAAAGAGAATCACTTTGGAGGGCTGGGAGGGTTTCATGGCTGTCAAAGAGGGGCAGGGGTTATGGCCGCTCTACTTTGATCGGGACGACAATGGGTTGGAGGGCAAAGTTTTCAAAAAGAGGATATTAGAAGTCGAATTGACGAGGAAAGAGAGGAGAAAGGGGAAAGATGACGGGGATTGAGCCATCTACTTTGATGTCAAGATGGGATCTCCTCATTGGAGTCATCGCATTATTATTAGGGAATGTTCGGTTGCAATCTGGAGGCTTCAGGTTCAGTTCAGAATGCGTTGATTCGTCTGCACAGCCTCATTGAAATGGAGCTCTTGGCGTCATTTTAATATGGATCTCGAAGTTCCAGGTTCATCAGATCAATATGAAGGCTTTAGATTATACACGTCTGTGCAAAAGTCACGGACGCGTTCTTTCTACTGGACTTTCAGTTCAGATTCGATCTGACGGTTTTGTAACCGAATAGACCCTTAGCATTATCACTTTTAAAAAAATAAAAATAAAAATCGTATACCTGCCAAATAGGCGCTGGGGCCCTACCAGGGGAAGGGATACCACTATAACTACTCCGAAGTCGCCTTATAAAAGGTGTAAGTTAGCTACTTCTATGTGATAGTTTGCCTGCGATCCTCTCCCTTATAAAGCTATTCGCGACGGTAAGAATCGAATATGGTACTACTTAATGTAAGCTTATGGCGACGGATGTGGTACAAGAGGCTTTGGAGGCCTTGGCAGAATCTAGAGAGCAGCTAATACCTACTATACCGCGCTAAGCGTTACTAACTTGACGATAGTAGTAAGAGAGCAGTCGCAAAGGGTAGCTATTTTAAAGCCCTACGGAAGCTTGGGGGCGTACGGAGCCTACTTTTAATTAAAACACCATGCCAAGACTGTACTATATTTAATATCCAATACCTTTCAATATTGAACTAATATTTAATAACAATACCAATACGGCCTCATACTGATATTGAATATTGATAACACCACTGGTTCCCTTCTCCCGCTGCTGTATATATTTTGTTCTCTTAGATGGATATCAGTGAGGGACGCGTGGAATGATGGCATGAGAGTTAGGCTAGGTGGATTAGGGGACGGATGTGTTGTCGTAGGCTTGCTTGAATAGTAAGTGCAACTCCGTTCCTGGATATGTTCATATGGCTACTAGTTTGCTCTCTCTTTGTTGTCATCGCCTCGGGGCGTAGAATCAATACACCCGATATGTGATCCATAATATTTACCACACAGTTTTAGTTTGATGTCTTTCGAGGGCCTTGAGCCATCCTAGGGAAATAAGTTCAAATATTTACAAATTCACTAAAAGGCATTACCAAGGTTTGTGGCGCCATGTTAATAACAAGTCTCTATTAAATCAGAAGTATGTACTGTCCAGAAGGTTTAAGGCATTTCTTGCGAGTGCTAATCGAATGGTGATGATCGAAGCAGTGCCTTGTTCTACAAATGCGTCTAGATAGTAAGTTCGAATGTGGCTCTTGAGATGCAGAGAATCGCTATCTCTACGCATTCTATTACTTCTTCGAGACCGGTAGCAGAAGGGGGGGATAGCAGGTTCGTCAGTGAGCATGATCTCGATCGCCTGCTCCATATCGAGGCCTTTGCTGTGAGCGCCCGTGAAGGTCGGTCCCAAGTTGGTGGCCTGTTTTCAGCCCCGAATCCAATAGCGTTGACAGTAAAAAGGAGCCTTCTCATCTGTCGATTGCGACGCCGACTGCTCTCAGCTGCCAGGGGCCCTGAGGATGATCTCGCAGATGGCGCCCTTGACCAAACCGGCACTTTCTTTTCGACGGTGTCGAAGTCAATGGGTACGAAGATGACGACCGATGCCTGTCGCCGTGATAGGAAATGAAGGATGCCGGTTATCAGACCCTGTCTCATTAGCTCCGCCATCATTTACTCGGTCGATGCCTTGCAGGATCATGGCTTGTATAGCTCAGACAAAGTAGCTGCAGGTCCCACTGGACCCTAGCTCCGTAGCTCAGGGTCTGATGCGTTGCATTCAGGCAGACTAGCAGCGGAACAAAAGAACTACCTCAAGGTACCTGGATGTGTAACCAGCGCGATGCGTCTTGGTGGGGCGAAATAGTCAAGGCTAAGCAAGGGCATCTGATAGGCCATGACTCGTGCCGTACCGCTGTTATGATGCTCCTGTTTCCCGCGCAGGATGCAAAGTTGCTGTGGCAGAGAGCGGCGCTAACTCGCGACGTGGCGGGTGGTGGTGGCGAATTACATTCGGTGACAAAAATATTTTCGCTGAGCGCAAGTTGCTTATTTCGGTGGTGGGAAGCCCTACAGTGCAATACCCGACGGGACGCTCATTTAACGGAAACGGGGTGAAATAGGTGAGTTCGAGCTTCGCGAATGCTACACAGCGGTTGTTGCGGCGCAAAAGCAACCTGACGCAAGCCTGCAAGCCCGCAAGCCGCATGCAAATCGCCCCTTCACCCCTAAAGCCCCCAAAAACCTTTCATTAGGTGGCGGTGAGTGGTCATGGCACTTTCTGCAATGCGGAGTAGACCCAGTGGACCTTGTGGAACTTGTGGAACTTGTGGACTTCATCGAGAACGTGATCCAATAGCTCTGAGGCTTGACATTGTAGAAGACGCGATTTTCTTCCCTAGGTCCCTTGGCGTACATGTGTTCTACAGGAAGCCCAAAGAGATGCTAACTAGAGATCGCGATAGTAAAGGGAGAGGCATTATATGAGATTAGAGCATTAGAGAGCGTCTAGGCATGCGAAACGTGCCTTGTGCATGCCATGAAACAAAGGCTTTCCTTCCCTTCCTTCCCTTCCTTCCCTCCTTTCCTTCTTCCAATCCAATTCCCACCCATGCCCTCGCCAAGGCCTGAGGTGACGATAAAACCAAAAAAATAACTCTTTTAATATGTTGCTTTAACCAATAACTACCCTCAAAATATCCCCGATGATATGTAGCTTTAAGGAGAGTAATTAAAATTAAGCTGCTCGGTGGAGCGACGGACCTGACAAGGTCAGGCGAAGACATTTGCACAACACTTAATCATTTATGAAGACGCCGACGCTGGAAACGACAATCAAAGAATATGATGAAGAGTCCTTTCCCCCCACGGTGAGATGGAAAATACAAATGGACAGAGAAGCGCGATAAGTAAAAACAATGAGGGCCTCCTCATTAGGGACCGGGTATATCCAAAAGAAACAAGATCCAAACATAGTATGTGAACGATGACCACAAATTTCCAGTGATGGTCGTAGGATGATCCAATCCTCGGTAACGCCGAATTGCCGTGAATGCCTTGAATTGCATGACGCTGCTGCCAGAAGAAGCTTCAGAAAACCGGGAGTCACCGGAAGTCATGTGGGCCTTGATTTGCGAAGATGTAATTTTTTGGCTGCGTCTCTAGAGGTCTTGGAGGTAATGACGTCCGGCCAGCCGCTTGGGGCGGCGAGTACTCGTGTACAAAAAATTCAGGCATGCTAACCGAGGGCTCCTGTGAAGAGCTTGCCATAAAATTCTTTTGGAATCCATTCATGGTCCCCTCTTTATACTGATAACTGTAGCCGAGTTGAAGATCACCTGCGATATTGGCTGGCTGTACTGGAAACTGCATGTGACACTCGTTTAGACCAACATGGCCTGTGTCAGGTAATGATGGCCTCCTAAAGTGTGATGGCTTGGGTTGTGCGATAGCCAATTCATTGGAAGGATGGAACTCTGTGTTCGGTTGGGGTGGAGGCATGAATGCTGTCCGGGGAAAGCATTGCTGGGTTGCAGGAGCTGACTGCGGAGGTGTATCACGGTATAAGGGGGCATTGCTGAAACGAGCTTGATTTAATTGTCCAATATCTAGAGGAGTGGTTGGAGGTGATGTTGCATTCGAGTATAATCCGGCAGACGAAGGCTCCATAGACCAAGAGACATTGAGGCTTTCAGGGCTGCTGTGCTCAGGCATTGGTGCATGACTTCTAATAACAGTATTGCTCTGCCAATAGGGAAATGGGGCCATTTCATTTGGCGTCAGCGGAGTTGGAGGTGCCAAGCTACCAACAGGCCCTACAGTCGCAAAGCCTGAGGCTTGTCGAGCGAACTTTGGTGATGCAGCTGCTTCGGCGAATGTAAAATTTAGGGGAGAGCGTTGAGCTGAGCCCGGCGCAGACTTCTGAACACGGCCAGTGTTCGTGACTCCGACAGACCTGATGCGGCGCAGGTTGTGTTCAACATCGCGTGTCTGATTAGCCCCTGGAGAAACAGGCATGCCACTTGTATATGATGCACTTCTTAGAGTCGAAGAATCCAGAGCTGCAGGTCGGCGTTGTCGGCGACTAGCGATACTTGATGGCTGGGTAGGTTGTTTGAAGCCATCGGTAGACGGTTGCCGGGTTTGAATTCCAACTGTGCTTATTGATTTCGCAAGAGCAGTGGTGGAAGAATTACGGCGTGATAATGCTTCTTCAGGAAACGTGATTGGCGGTTCAAACTCTGAATGACTCGTACTCAGCTGATGCGACTCATTCTGCTCGGGAGAAGATAAAATTGCCTGGGCCGAGGTGTTGTTATGTTGATACATGTCAGCCTGCTGAAAGTGCTGACCAATCGGGTGTTGCTGACCGGTCCCCCAAAGCGGAAGGCCGTGCTCTGATACTGAAGCTTGTGGTAAGTTGCCATACGGGTGGTCGAAAGAGCCCTCGTGTTGGTTAGCTGGTGTAATATCAGTTGAGGAAGTGTGATCTTCCGTCCAGTTGGAGTAAACTGAAGCGACTGAGTTGACGGAGGACATGGCATTTTGGCCTGTAGACGATTGAGTTGTTGTATTGGATTGAGCGCCGGAGAACGGCGACGGTTCAGAAGAAATTGAACCATTGCTGTCAACTGCCTGAACTGATGTGGAGGTCGTTGTTAATGTCGGGTAATCAAAGGAGCTAAAATCCCCCAGTGGTCCATAAAGATCGTTCGTGGAGCCAGGCTCGTTGGTAAGATTTGCCGGGGTTGAAAACGGGGCATCGTTCACATATGGCTGAGACATGCCCGCCTGGTCGTATGTGAAGGATGGATCTTGGGACAAAACAGAATTCGAGGTGTTGTGCATGTACGATCCAGCAGCAGCAGCCATGACTGATTGCATCACTGCACCTGGGTTATACGACGCTCGCCCTTCTCTTTCGGGGATAGAGCGGAGCATATGAATGTCATATACCTGGTGCAGTGGCATTGGAGGCCCAAGTGGTTCCACGACTGAAGGGCCTTCGATGCTGTCGACCGGAAGGCAGGTCGGACTGATGTCGGCATTTATGGGAAAGAAGTCTTGCGCGGTCTGTTGTGGATGTCCTTGTTCGTTTTGATGTCCGAATTGAGAGGTAACAATTGGTAGACTATTGTTTGTCCCATACACGTTCATATTCATGTTAAACTGGCTCATTTGCTTCTTCAGATCCTGCTTTACTTTTGCTCTTCGGTTCTGAAACCAGTTCTATATTGTGTAAGTCATGGGCAATTTGACTCGGAATGCATCGCCAACTTACGTTGATCTTGTCCACCGGGACTCCGAGACTCTCGGCAAATCCTTTCTTGGTGCTGGTGCTCGGCTTGTGCTGCTGCTGGAAGTGGGCTTCGAGGATATCATGCTGCTCCTTTGTGAGGCGCGGCTTGACGTCTGCACAGGCATGCGCAGGATTCTGAGCATGTTGTTTTTGGTTTAATTCTGTCATGGTTTTGGAAGGACCATTAGGGAGTCGACTCGGATGGAGGTTGTGGTGTGGGTTAGGAGGGTCCCGGTCATTCGCATAGGCTCGCATCGAGGATCCAAAAGGATCCATCCTCTGCGCTCTGTGAGGAGATAATAATGCTTTCTACGACAATTCTAGCGGGTAGAGGGTGGGTCGCAACGGGTTGGTAAGGAGTGCGAGTATTAGCTGGCGTCGTGGGGACGCTGGGTGGATGCAAAGCTGGGCGCGCGAGCTCGCTCCGCAGCGGACGGCGGGATAAGCGGAAGAAGAGAGAGCTGGGTGGTCAAACAATGCGGACAGAAACGAGTGACAGCAATTATAACATTAATACTGCAGCGCAGCCTTCTGGCAAGAACGAGAGAAACGACGAAGCTGGGCTGAAGCGAGTGTGGTGGGCGAGGACTGGGTGAGAGAGGGAAAAAGGTCAGGAGAATGGAGGCGTCGCTGCTACTTGAGCGCAGGGCAAGGCGATGTCGAGGAGCCCTCAGGCCCGAAGGTTACGGGGGCATGGCGGCGTGCAGAGACGACCGGGGGCTGCAAAATCAACCTAAGCCCATTGGCCGCAGCCCCCAAGACACTGCGCATCTCTCCGCTGGCAGCGCCCAAAATAACCCCACGCATGTTTCTCCACTTGGCTTCTGAGGGTCTGGAGTCAGCACGGCGTGTCGAGATGCTGGGAGGGACGGCCGACTTCTGCTCGCCCACGAAGGCCGCTGTTGACCTACCCTCCAGCGAGCTGTCAGGGCGCGACGCACAGTCTTCGTCACCGGCTCTGGCCGTCGACGGGATCTTGCGCTCTCAGGAGCTTGGGGCTTGCGGTGGCGCAGGGGGACCAAATGCTACGGCATTCCCCATTGGCCACATCGCGCTCGGGCGGCTGATCTGCTCGAGTGTGGAGGAGCTTAGTTGCTAAGGGGAAATTCAGTGCTGTTCCTTTGTTACGCGAACCCCCATCTCGATTGCCCAGCGATTCTGAAAACGAGTTTCCGGGAGATTCGCAGCATGGGAGACAACAGCGGATGGGCATGGGCCCTGATGGCGAGCAGCGGAGGGTTTGTTGCTGACAGCGCATCGCGAGCACACCATTTAACCATCATCACGAACATTCCGGACTCTGCTTCCAGCCTGCCCGCCCGCGAGCCCATGCCCCGAGCGACGGCCTGGCGAGCCTGGCAAGCCTGGTAACGGCGAGCCTGACGGGCGCTACTGGACTGACTCCTTTTCCCTTTTCCCTTTTCCCCGATGTCAAGCGCCAACTCGAATCGTCTCGCCGTCCAACGCTCCATTCATGTTGCCGATAGCCCTCCGATAGCATCTCACGGCGCCTCAATTCCATACCAGACTTGTTGAACAATCAAGTCGCCAGCCGGCCGACTCGTATGCCGGCTCGTACCACTCGACCAGCCTATTGCGGGCGCGAATCTGCACCCTCCAGGGGTACGCTGCGCCTCGGGTCTGGCTCTCGGAAGCCGCGCGGGTTGTCTGGTATCAATGGAGTATCGTACCTTGCAGACTTCAAACCCTACGGCGTTCTGTACCGCTCCAATACGCTCCAACCGACAGTGAACTGGTCCAACATAAGGTTTACCACAGGCTATTCGAGCGTGACGGTTACCCTAAAAGCCAGCAGCTGTTAGCTTCTCCCCGACCCCTCAGCCAAGTAGATTGACCTAATAGCGAACTTCGTGATGGCCAAGAGAGCTCTACCAGCTGAAGGCACATCGCGCCAGGGAATTGGTTGTACAAGGTGGAAGTACAGCCTCTCATCATGCGCTTGAATGTCTCCATATTTCAAATCTCTGCTTTGAATGCTTACGATAGTGACTAGGCAGATGGTAATTTCCTTTGATAAAATAGGCCAGATTAAAGACTGTAAATCGTAACACCAGAGCAACAATTGCCTCTTGTGAGCAGGGAAAATCATAACATCTTCAACTAACATAAAATAATAATAATATTTAGGCCAATCCCGGATGACGTCTGCAATGCGCTGTAGCCTGTAACCCTTCTAGAATCGCGAAAGTGTTGCTCCAAATGCTCCAAAAGTTTCTATGTGATGCAACACACCCACTAAGCTGATGCAGTGCTGAATCCTAGTTCGTGTAATGTAAGAGTACTGCTAAAAAAATCCATGACTTCTAGAAATCTTAAATGTCGAAAGAATCATCCGCACGAGAATGTGAATCGAGGTTGTCAACTGTTTCGGGCGTTTTGTTGGGGAAGGTTCCCAAAGCGACGGCCGTGTTGAAGCCGAGGAGGAATCTGGACACCGATCTCACGCCATCGAAGTCTATCCGACCAGGGCATCGGAAATCTCGATCTTGGCCTCTCCCGTGCATTTTTCCCATTCTTTGAGCTTCACGCTCCGCATATCACGGACGATCCAATCCGCGCCTGCGTCCCTAAGCTGCTCCAATGAATGAGTCGTAGCAAGTCCAACTACTTTAAACCCTGCGGCTTTCCCAGCACGCACTCCTGCCGGTGCATCTTCCAGCACCAGAATTGAAGCGTCCCGAGGGAGATTAAGTTTCGCTCGGCCAAGTTGATAGCATGCCGGATCCGGCTTGCCGTGCTGCACGTCCTCTGCCACAACGAGGTTTTTCGGATGGGCCAGGTTCATGACATCAAACCATCCTGTAACCAACGGCCTCGTGCCGGACGTGACGATAGCCCACGGGACAGAGGTTTGTTCCAGTTGCTCTAGCAATGACCGTGATCCCGCAATTTCCACCGCGTCTGACCCAAATTGCTTCGGGATCAAGCCTTCGATGTGGCTGACATCTACGGTTTTGAATTAATACAGAAATTTTTTTCATCGCTTGAAAGACTAACATTCCCAGTTGGCACGCTCTGGCTCATAGATTTGGAGGACATCAATAGATCTTCGTCCATGGGATGTAGCGAGAATAACGTTCGGATCGACGCCCAGCTCATTTCCTACCCTGATGGAGTCAGCGAATGGCCGTTCACTTTTTAAGCCAAGTAATACTTTTGCCAATGTTTGACTATCGCATTTGTCGAATCAATAATAGTGCCGTCCATATCAAAGAGCTAAAGCCTCGTAAACTTCCGTCCTTGTACAATCATTTGCCCGAAGTAACTTACTAGGCCATGGAACGAGTGGATCTCCGCCTTTGCGGAGAACGAGGTTTCAACACTGTGCGGCATAATGTGTCGAAAGAGGAAGGAGTACAAGTAGTTTTTCCGTTTGATGGTTTTTGGAAAATCTACGATCTGGCACTTGAGAAGACCGGAAGATATACAAGAATAATATATATAATGAAAAATCTGGGGAAGGGCTTCGGACCTGACAAATCGGGGAATGCTTCCGAAAATTTCTGCCATCGCAGACCGCATTGGCATTTGCCGTGAAATCTTGGCCGCAATGGAATTTTTGAGATTCAACCCCACAAAGGTATCTCGACATCATAGTAGCCTGTAGCAATGCCAAAGGTTGGGAGTACGTATTAAATAAATCATAAATATAGAGGAACGGGCGCTAATACCTTTATAAAGAACCCACATCAAAGCGCACGCCTGTGCGGCTGCGGCACAAGATCGAAAAAGCCTCTGCTGCGAAACAACGAAAAGCACGAAAGCTAGCCAAAAAGGTAAGCCTTAGTGATCAATGCCTCACACTTGTTCACTGACATCATATAGAACCCAGAATGGCGTTCGCGGTTAAAGAAGGACCCTGGCATTCCGAACCTATTCCCCTACAAAGACAAGATCCTGCAAGATATTGAAGAAAAGAGGAGGCTAAAGGAAGAAGAGAATATGAGACGGAAAGAGCTTGCAAGAGCGCAGAGACTTAGTACTACTGCCGCTGAGCAAGACGCTGAGGATGCAGCAGAGGAAGAGGAGGATGAAGACGCCTTACTAGATTATGACACAGATGAGGATGATTTTATGCAGGTCGTGAGTCTATGAAGTGCGCACAAAACCCACATAGATTGGTGCTGACTGCTCAGGACGATTCAAACCCCATGGCAGCATTGCTAGCCTCGGCCAAAGCCCGTGCCGCTGAATACCAACAGGTCAACGAAGTGGATAGCGCGGATGAGATGGACGAAGATGAGGGTGATTCTTGGAATGGTATTGATGAAACCGGTGCGGAAGGAGCCTCTACGTCAGCGGCTCGCAAAGACTCTTCCAGGAAAGCTTTCGACAAAGTCTTCAAACAAGTAGTTGATTCTGCAGATGTTGTACTATACATTCTTGACGCAAGAGATCCAGAAGGGACAAGATCAAAAGAGGTGGAACGTATGGTTATGGCGTCTGAGGGGGGGAGCAAGCGCCTCATTCTCATTCTCAACAAGATTGATCTAATTCCTTCCCCAGTACTCAAGGCCTGGTTGGTTCATCTACGACGATACTTCCCAACATTACCGCTTCGGGCTGCAAACTCAGCACCGAATGCACAGGCTTTCGGTCATAAGCAACTCACAGTGAAGGGGACTGCAGAGGCACTATTCAAAGCACTCAAATCTTTTGCACAATCAAGGCAGCTAAAGCGGTCAGTATCGGTAGGGGTTATCGGGTATCCTAACGTCGGAAAGTCTTCTGTTATCAATGCTCTCACTTCACGGCTGGGAGGGAGAACTGGTGCATGCCCTGTCGGAGCCGAAGCCGGAGTCACGACAAGTCTACGGGAAGTTAAACTGGACAACAAGCTCAAGCTGCTCGATTCTCCAGGAATAGTGTTCCCAAGCTCCACGGAACCCTCCAAGGCTAGCAAAATCGAAGAGCAAGCCCGCCTGATCCTTCTAAACGCCATACCTCCCAAAGAAATTGAAGACCCGGTTCCGGCAGTCACACTACTTCTCAAAAGGCTATCCTCGTCGCCTGATATGTTCTCAAAGCTGCTAGATGTGTACGGCCTACCGCCATTAATGACTACCAACGGAGACATGACTACGGATTTTCTAATTCAAGTTGCTAGGAAGAGAGGCCGACTGGGGAAGGGAGGTGTGCCCAACATCCATAGTGCAGCCCAAGCTGTCATTACAGACTGGAGGGATGGTAGAATTCAAGGTTGGATGGACGCTCCAGTCCTTCAGGTGGCAACAGAAGCTCCTTCTAATGCTGCTCAAGGCTCAGCAGCTCCCGTCGGAGATCAAAAGGAGATTGTCAAGGAGTGGGCGGCTGAGTTTAAGCTTGAAGGTTTGTGGGGAGACGATGCCAACAATGCGGCTGGGACCATGGAGACATGAAAAAGGAATGCATCTTCAGAATGCCAGGAGTTCTGGCGTTGGGTTAATTGAGCAATGCAGTACTAGGTTTCGTATACAACCTGTCCATTACTACGCCAATTTCACCGAATTGGTTCTTTTCTTTCGGGGGATATGATATGCAATATCGGCGTTGATTGTCAAGTAGAAATGATCGAGGATACAGCTATTGTTATGCAAAACGTTGCTGAACGACCAAAGCGGTGACGCCGAAGTTGCGCCCCTCTTAACCCCACCCGCCAGCTTCGCTGAACCGACGCAAACCGCAGAGCTCTCACAAACCATCATCACCACAACGCATTATAAATGTACGCCTGCTCACCTCTCCAATTGCCTCTGTTTATCTTCTCTCACACTGCCCATGGGTTATTCCAGAGGCTTACAATCCCTCTTCCAGATTAATCGCTGTCTAACCCGCATTAAACCACCATCCCTTACCACACAGCTTCAGCTAAGAAAAAGCATGGCTTCTATCGCTAGTTTCAAGGTGCCTGTAGTCGCCAACGAACCAAACGTGAGTTTCTGATCTGGATCATCAGGATTTGAGCTTCTCGTTAATCATATTATTGCAGAAACACTACGCCAAAGATTCTACCGACAGGCAGAAGCTACAAGATGCAATCGCAGCTCTAAAGAATCAGGCCCCGCTTGAGGTGCCTTTGGTGGTAGCAGGGAAAGAAGTACACATTGTCACAGAAGGTTTTTTACTTCTTTTAACTAACCATCATCAAGATAAAAGACTCTTCCGTCCTCACACAACACGATCCATCCTCCCACTCTGACGTCGTTGCAAAGTACTCCAACGCTAGTACTGAAGAGGTCAAACGAGCAATTGACGCTGCTCTCGCAGCAAAGCCAGCATGGGAATCATTACCATTTGCGGACCGGGCTGCAGTTTTCCTCAAGGCTGCGGACTTAATTTCTGGAAAATACAGATATGAGCTCATGGCGGCAACAATAGTAGGCCAAGGCAAAAATGCATGGCAAGCAGAGATTGATGCTGCGGCCGAGCTGTGCGACTTCTTGAGGTATCTATGCTTCGGTTCTAGGGCCCGCAAGATAGATTATAAGATCTAACTGGCTCCAGATTCAATGTGCAGTATGCTGAGGAGACATACGGCCACCAGCCCATGCACAATTCACCCGGAGTATGGAAGTTAGTCAAAAAATTTATGATCCTTCAACTCTCCTAAATACTTACCGAAATGCTAGCCGGGTTGAATATCGACCTCTCGAGGGATTCGTCTACGCTATCACACCCTTTAACTTCACCGCCATTGGCGGTAACCTCCCCGCTGCCCCAGCATTAATGGGAAACGTAGTCGTCTGGAAACCGTCTCCTTTCGCTGTAGCCTCTAACTGGCTAATCTATAGCATCCTGATGGAAGCAGGTCTTCCTCCTAATGTAATTCAATTCGTCCCAGGCGATGCCGAAGAAGTCACCAAGGCAATCCTCTCCCACAGGCAATTCGCAGCGCTTCACTACACCGGCAGCACAGCTGTTTTCCGCTCCCTATACGGAAAGATTGCCGCAGGAGTTGCAGAGGGTAAGTATCAAGGGTACCCGCGCATCGTAGGCGAGACGGGCGGCAAGAACTTCCATCTCGTGCACCGTAGCGCGGATGTCACAAACGCTGTTGTTCAGACCGTACGAGGAGCTTTCGAATACCAAGGCCAGAAATGTAGTGCGTGCTCACGAGCGTATATTCCCTCGTCCATGTGGCCGACCTTCAAATCCCACCTTATTTCCGAAACTGAAGCTCTGAAAGTTGGCGAGCCGTCAGACTTCTCGAATTTCATCGGTCCTGTAATCCACGAGGCCTCGTTCAAGAAGCTATCATCGACCATCGATGAAGCGAAGAATGACAAGGAGCTCGAGCTTCTTGTCGGCGGAAAGTACGATTCCAGCAGGGGCTACTACGTTCACCCTACCATCTATCAAACCACCAACCCCAATCACCCTCTTCTATCCCGCGAGCTTTTTGGTCCAATCCTAGTGGTATACGTATACGATGACACTGCCGCTCCTGCTGATGCCTTCGCTTCCATCTGCAAACAGATAGATAGCACATCAGAGTACGCCCTCACTGGTGCTATCTTCGCGAAGGACAGGGAGGCAGTTCGTTTCGCAGAAGATGCATTGAGGAATTCAGCTGGCAATTTTTATATCAACTGCAAATGCACAGGTAAGGAGCTATATCAGCAACACTATATCCTTATCAAAATCCGCGTATATTAATAGGCGCTTAAATAGGAGCCGTCGTATCACAGCAGCCCTTTGGGGGTGAGTTTTATTCTTTTCCATCTTCTATCGAACAGCACCTCTAATCCAGGTATACAGGATCGAGAGCTAGTGGCACGAACGATAAGGCGGGAAGTGCGAACTTGCTAAGCAGGTTTGTTAGCGTAAGGTCCATCAAGGAAGAATTTATTCCTACAGAGAAGGTGCAATACCCTAGCAACGAGGTATAGGGTTTCATAAGCAAAAGAAGTAGGTTATGACGAGGAGGGTGGCAGGATTGCAATACATCTGAAGTAAACGAGATACGAATGAGCACCGTGAGTGGTGATCATGAGCATTTAGATTGAGCTGGGAAGCATTCGGTGTATGTGTAACCAGGAAAAAGTTTAAGGTCTTGCATTAAAAAAAATACCACGATAATAAATTTCTGAAAATATTATAAAGGGCTCTCCAGGATTTCTGAGCATAGATTACGAGCCCCCACGAAGTCATTGTAGGGGACTGAGGTAACTCCACATATTCCCTAGTATATATCCATATATTTAAGGTGGTAAAGGGCACTTCAGCCATGTCCTAAAAGTTAAAATCCTCTGAGATTTACTAGGCGATGTGAGAAATACAGTGCTTAACATTACTATATAAACCCTTGGACTTAGCCAGAGAGAATGCATGTCTTAGACCTTTTTATGTGCTGAACATAAGGGAGGGTGAACTTCAAAATATAGATGCAGATATTTTTGCGAATTGAATAAGTAACCATAGTTTCCTTGAGAGCACTAAACCGAGCGCTTTTCCACATGATACAAGTCTCTCCAGCGAGCTTCAGCTGAATCAGATTGCAGAGATACCAGAGACTAGACCCAAAATCCAATGTATTCTATCCCAGTTAAGAATACATGTTGAAGCAAAAAAATTCGAGAAGACAACCAAAAGGCAGTCAGAGGGACACCCGCACCACCAATTTCAAGAGGCTAACTATAGGACCATCGAGAGAGATACAAGGTTTTTCCAAGAGAAGGAAAGGCGACCGACCCCAATGTTCCAATGCAAACATGCACATAACCCCTTCATCTATACTGTAAGCCAGTCACAGAGGCGCCCCCTTGGTTTAGTCCGCCATTCCAGAGAAATAGCAATGCAGTCTTCCCCTTGCCGAACCGATTACTTTTGTATGCATAGTCTACAGCTCCGCCCTAGTTATACCCACACCCAACCCCACGCACCTTGTTCGCACTAGCTTAGCACTTAAGGCTGAACTTAGTGCCGCGTGTGGAGGTCATGGCTCCCCAGTGCTTCTCGTCAGCCGGCTGGCCGTTATCGCCAATGCTATCGGGCTTCCATGGCTCATCGAAAGCCTCGAAGTAGAAGAGGTTAACGTCCCAGGCCAGCATACCGCAGATAGCAGATTTATAGTAGGAGGCAGCGTTTGAAGTGCCAGCTTCTGCAGCGCCGAAATCGGAACCGCCTGTATAACGTATTAGTGACTGATATTAAAGAAGTTTGATTTGGTTTCATGGTTAGTCTGAAAAGAAAGAAGCTTACCATCAGTGGGCCAGCCAGTTTCGCCGTTCCAGAGCTCTGGTGCCTTGTCAACACCGCCAGCGATGGACTGGATGTGGCCGAAAGCTTGCATGACATCGTCGAAGTAGGTATTGGTGGCATTGTTGAGAGCTTGTCCTTGCCAGAAAGCGAAAGCATTGACCATTCTAATACCGTCAGTCAAACTACATCTTCCTTAATGAACGTCCACTCACATAAGATCAGCAGTGCCGATGACAGCATCACCAGTTCCATCAGCAAACTTGTTCCAGCTGTCTGCGGTTCCAACTTTGATAGGGGTGGATGTCACTCCCTTGAGCGCCGTCTTTACTGTGTTTATCTTATCGGCAAGCTGTTCGCCAGTAAAGTTACCACGGTATAGGGTCTCGGATCCCACGGTTACGGCGTAGATACTGCTAGCATATTTAGGAGCGACCGCTGTGATGGCATCCATGTCAGCATCAAAGGATTCCTGCACGTCGGGCCTGCATAGCGAGAATTGAGTTAGCCGATGCGATCCAGGAGTCGTGGGTCAGGAAAATAACACACCAGATGCCCAACACGACTTTGAAGCCCTTAGCTTTGGCAGCCGGCATGATAGCCACGGAAGAATTGCAATCGGATGCGGAGTATCCTCTTACGAAGGTGGAACCAGAAGCCGCAGAAATGGCGTCAAAGTCGGCTTCATAGTCGGACTGGTCTTTGCAGGATCCGTCGGCGTTCTTGGTGCCCAAAGCAAATCCCAATGTACCAGCAGCAGACACAAGAGACGGTGCTACCGCCAGAGCGAGCGGTGCCACGAGAGAGAAACGCATGTTGAAGAAAGGGTCGTGTTGCACCAAAATAAGGAATTAAGAGAAACAGCCGTAAGAGTTGGAAAAGGTGTGAGGTGCTCAATGTGTGTCTAACGAGGGTTAAAGAATAACAAAAAGGAATTAAGGATAGACTCGGGTGAGATGGAGGGAAAGAGCGAAGGGAGAAGTGGTGTATGAATAGTTGGTGATGCTGGCAGGGAGGAGCAAGCCAATCTAGTTTAGGAATTGGGACTTGCCAAGATGCAGGAACGGCACGGGAAGCGAATCAAGCGCGTCCGTTGTTTTTCAGGGGCACCATATATTTTTAACGCCTGAAACACCGTGATTAAATCTCCATACAATCGTCAAAGTGATGTTTATTTTAAAATGCATGACATACAGCCTGACAACCATTCCACACGTGCACAGATGATTAGAGAGATTAGCATATTAGCGGCGAATTTCCCCATCAAAAAAACATATGCGATTCTTGGATATCTAGATTAAGAGAATGAATACAAGGAAAGAGTACCCATGAAGTAAGTGGTCTTCCCCTCTATATGTCGGACTCTTGCAATGTATGCAATCCTAACGCTGTAGGCCGTCAAAACGCTCCTTAGAAGAAAAGTGCCGCTCCTTAAATCCACAAGTAATGCTAAATCCACAGCCAATAATTAATTACCACCTCTACTTTCGACTTCTGACCCTCGACAAACTCCTGCTCCTAGTCCGATTCGGCTTGAATGTCTGGAGCTATTGCTTTTGAAGGACTCCCGCGTATTGACACGATCAATGTCATATGGATTATCAGGGAATTCCTGTACCATGTGATTTCTAGTTGAATGGCCCGTCTTGATTTTCTCAAACCGAGGCTCGTTCTCCTCCTCAAATGAATAGTCGGCAGTCTCCTGCTCAGCATCCTCTTCTTTCTCAATATCCACCTCGTCTTCATGGTCTGAACCCTCGTTAGAAGGAGGAATTTGTCCACGAATCTTCTTCATGAACGCGTCGGCTTGAGCAGCGTATTTACAGCGTACACGGATGGCTGCACCGTATTTGTAGAAGAGGAAGGGGAAAGGCAAGCATGCCAATGCGAGGAAAGCGGGGATCGTCGACGCCCAATGAATACCTGCAAGAGTCAGCCTTGGGTGCTCTTAATCTCAACGGGGTGAGGAATGCTCACCAAGATTATCGTACATCTGAGTAGTGAAAAGAGGGAAAGCAGCGCCAAAAAGTGACCGTAAAACAGAGTTAGCAGCCAACACGGAAGCCGCAAAAATTGTGTAAGCGTCGATGAGGTAATTCATGACACTCAAAAATACGAGGACCATGCCAAAGCCGAAAGGAATACCAGCAGCGACGCTGGCTAACCAATGAATGGAAGGATAGTTCGTCCAAGCAAACCAGAAAAGTCCTATTGGCAGAGCGGCGCCTCCGATTATCCCGGGCGGTAAGCGATCTTCAGGCGCTGCGAAACCACCTGCTTTCTTCACACATTTCAGATACCTGCCGTTGTCATATAGAATGGTATAGATGAGGGCAGCCAGCATGCCAATAGCAACACCAATAAAAGGCAGCCCACCAATTCCCTCATTCCATCCGCGTCCCTCCTGGTATACTATCGGGTAGGCGCCGAACAGCATGTATAGAGTTCCGTAGATGATGGCCATGTATACGCTAAGGAGTAGAACGATTGGCTCGCGGAAAAGGAGGATCCATGGTCTTTTTAGTCCCGTAGAGAAGGCTTCCCCGACAGTAATGGGTCCCTGGTCGATATCTCCCCTAGAACTACGTTAGCAGGTGTCGCACAGTTAACGATCACAACAGTCCTACCTTGACCTATAAACTTTTCCCGTCATCTTTGACAGCGTCTCTGCGCGCTTTCTCAATAGAACCGGCGGATAGGTTTCCGGAACAAGAAGTATACCGATTATCCAGACGGTTCCTGAGAATATGGCCATAAGCCCCTCCACCCATCTCCAGCCCTCTGTCATTCCCAAAAAGCCGCCTACAATGGGGCCAAGCACAGGACCCATAAATGGAGCAATACTGAACAAGCTCATGGCTAAGCCACGCTCTTTAGCTGTGAATAAATCAGCTACAACCCCTCCAGCATTTGTGAGTGGGCTGGAGCCAAAAGAGCCACCGAAGAATCGCAATATTAGGATCGTCCACGTATTCTGGGCTCCGGCGCAGCCGGCGTTGAATGCAGCGAATGCCATAAACGTAACAAGGTACACAACCTGCCGTCCGTACAACTCGCTGAGGGGAGCCCAGAGGAGGGGCCCGAGGGCGAAGCCGACCACGAAGAAAGATAAGCCTAATGTGACAACTTCTTGACTCGAGTTAAATTCAACCATGAGCTGTCCGATGCCTGTTTGGCATGTCAGATGTCTTGTATTAAGCCCGATCATCGCCAGATTCAAAACATACCACCAGAGAACGCCGATGAACAAAACGAAACTACAAGAGTAGCGAATGCCATCATCAGTGCACTCGCCCACTTCTTGACTTGGGGCCAACGCATCGGGTTTCGAGGGTCATCTTCAATCCACTCCACGACATACGGATCCTCTTCAGTGCCCTTCCCATCGTACTTCCAGTTGACTATCTCTGGTGTTACGATCCCCTGCTGGGTGAGGAGTTTCCAGTGTGGGATGCTCTTTGGTCCCTTACCAGACTCAATGTCTGATTGGACCTTCTCCATTTTGATGTGCTAGAATGATGACGTTTATATTCGGCGAGCACAGAGTGAAATAGAGATTAGGGAGTTAGCGTAAATTAGGCTAAAGACTAGAACGATATAGAAAAGTCCCAAGAACGTAGAATATGATAGAAATTAATAAGAAAGGTGAAAGGACAATCAAGGATGTCGCCATTTTATTCGAAGGATGGAAGGAGTTCGGCCGAAAAGCATAGTCACAGCGAAGGTGCGGCAACATACCACGGAGCGAACGCAGCCCGCGCAGGCAACTAAACTGAGTTGGTACAAAAACTGGATCCACCGGCACGGTGAAGCCGCCCTCAATTTACATCATTAGAAGGTTGTGCCAGGAATCTCCTGCTACCGTTCGCGTGATACCGCCAAAGACGAGCCGATAGCCGTAGCAGAGAGAAAACGGAAATATTTAGGCTAGGATGGGGCAAGCGCCGGTTGTTATGTAGATGCCGAGGCATATGTTGCTTGGGCTGGGAAAAGGTTGAGACCCGTTTTTCCCGGCTCGTAACCTGTCCGCAGAAAGGAAGTACCACCGGACCTGATTACATATCATTCAGCTTGATACAAGATAGATATTCTGAGCCTTTCAACACCTGAGGGGGAAATTATTGCTTTCGAAATTTGGACAACTTTCTATTTCCTAGCAGGCTGAAAATTCAGCGAGATAAGGGAATCACCAACAAGAATCTTCTCTGCAGACATGGTCAGAGACATAGACAAACTTATCACGAAATGCAACAGCACGCCTTACGTTGCCAGCCCTACCTTTCCTTCTACTAAAAGTAGAACCTGGATGTCGGTATTGTATTTTTAAGAGTATTAAAGTATTGATAAAGATTTTCTCAATAGTCCGGGAGCTGATGGTAGTTTTTTTTCAGTAGGCTGTGGGACGTATTTTCCAGTAGCAGTAATTTATATGAGCGAGCGAAAGACAGAGTATCCTGTGCAATTGATGCTGTCTCGTCCCTCGAAACAGAGCTCTCGCCCACATGCAGCTGTAGCTTGAATGCCCTTTGCTCATAATAATAACAGCAGAAGCATTAATTCCACACTCGGGATTTGACAGTCTCAGCACGACTAAAGAGCCCTTGAATCCACCTAAGGTATTCTTACTAATGTACAGAGGCTACTTTTTATCTTCTACAAGAACAAAAATGACCTAGCGCACTTTATTTATATGTTAGATCAGATTACCTCATGTTGACCGGACAATTTAGAATGAGGTAGACGCAGGCAGCAAAGGATGGTGATGAGTCATAGGGTGGTAGGCAACTGAAACAGGGTAAGCAAATCCAACCTTGGTCGACACCTCAAGTGGCAGGACTGCTTCATGAGCCACGGGTAACCGGTATTGCAAAATAGCCAACATCCTGTGACAATCCCAAGAATGGGAACCAGCCATCGTGGCTGCCGTGATGACGTCCTTGGGCTCTGCTCCTGGCCAAAGAGTTTCAGTAAGTCAACTTAGTTAAAAAATTTAGAGTCTTACTGTAGGTACATAGTTCTCATGTATACCGCTTGCCCCGAGTACATTTTTCTCGGGGTCATTCGGAAGGGGGACGGGCCTAATGGGAAGGGGGAATGGACCCTCTTGGTCGCTGAAAAAGCTAAATAGGAGGTGAGTGGATTGCTGGATGGTTCTTTCAAATTAAATACCTCCTCATCGTGGTGCTGAATCGTTTGATCTTCTTGCGATCTAATGCAGATACTTCTTTCTCTTCCTTTCCTCTGTAGGTGGCTTTGAAATCCTTCCATGGGATAAATATGAATGTGCCATTGCTATTTGCCGTCTTGGAAGAAATGGAAAAGCCATATTCGTAGGATATGGTAGACTGTTCTCTTCCATTTCCCGGATTCATTTGAAGTAGCTTATCTTTGATGATGAATGTATAGCGTTTTTCTAAAGATATGATTGGAGGTTGTTCTGGATTGTTGATATGTAAAATTTACGTACTGTCAGCTTCTCCAGTGTCAAGTTGTATACTGTCATAGCCAGAAACATCCCAGGATCGATCATCTCCAGTAGTACGTTGGCTTGCAAACCCAGCTCCGCCTAATGTTTGAATATCTAGTTGCCCGTAGAAACATGCATTGGAATCGGAAGGTGAACAATCGAAGTGTGACTGGTTGAAGGTAAGAGAGGGATTCGGAAGGGCTCAAACGAAACTTGACCTGCCTGCGACTTCCCTCTTCGCACACAATCATCGCCAGCTGTCCAGTCCGAAGGAATCCAGGACCTGCAGTTGTTAGTGGAAAATGCTAATATTGTGTGATAGTATGTAACACTTGTCGCCGCCGGAGAGAAGTAATTATTTCTTCATTATTGCTGGTCTCGCTCCTATCGTAGCCAGTTGGAATATGAAGAAAAAAGAAAGAAACTCCATTGAAGTCTAAAGAGGATAAACTTCGCCTTACACGAGATCGATGATCACCGCTGAGCTGTTTTTAGCGAGATCGCTGTCGCCTGACGAACAAAGCGGGCGAATTCGCATCCAATTATTTTACCCTCGGATGACACCCAACGAAGTTTTTACCACCAATTCTTATTTTGACAAAGACTTCGCTCAGAATTCAGAGCCTTCAGACCTTCTCAAAATACTAGGGCCATGGATACGGTAGAACAAGCGTTGCTCAATGAGCCCTACAACCCTATCTACAACTTCTGGAAAGCGAAGCCGGTTTTTGTCAAACAGTAAGAAAGTCGCTGTTTCGGTGGGAGACGGACAAACCTTACTCATTTCTGGGTAGAGACAATAGCTATGACCGTACGGTATTCAATGAGCGTCCATTGCTCGGCCCACTGCTCTTCGACAACAACGCCTCTGACGCACGCGACCATGCTGCTAATGAGAGAAGTGAGTACCTTGAAGTACCTTGAAGCGTTGGAAGCTGTATTACTCACAGTTTATCCCAGCATTTCTGTCTTGGTTAAGGCTTTCGGTGTATATGGCCATAGTTTCGGTAGCTATTGTGATGTCATTTCATCTCAAATCCCAGCCCACGGAGACAGGCAAGTTGCGCTCGTTCCAAAGACAACGTGAAGTACTTATGAGCTAAGATATTGTAGAGAAGAAACTGGCCCTCCCGTTTGGAATCATCTTCTGGTTTCTTGCAATTGCGTGCTTGGCGTCTGGGATAGCGAATTATATTAGAACCGTAACAAGGTATAGTAGACGGCAAGCATTGGTACAATCTGGATGGAAAACACAAATGGTTAGTATCCAGCAAGATTCGCACTGGTGGCTTAGCGCTGAATGTTTTATAGGTCTTTACTGTCGTGGCCACAGCGATCGTAGCAGCATGTATCTTATTCCTCTCAACTAATGCAAGCTCAAGTCGTTAAGCATATACATTACAAAATCCCTAAGATGCACATGTGATGTCCTAGCAGTTAGTAACTCGTTTAGATACTCTCATCATCATGATCTAGCGCCTTTTCCTTTCCAAAATGAGAAAACTAGACGAAGAGAATTGAGACATCAGCCCTCTTAACCCTATTCCTCTTTCATGAATCTATGCATCTGCCCCCCTTTCCATTCCCAGCTCCTGGATAAGCAGATCACCTGATCATATGGTGTCTGGATACTCTAATCCACCTCGAGAACGGCCCACGTAACATCATCCACGGTAGTATAGATGACTCCGGCGGAGAGTAACTCATCTCCAGCTCTTGCGACCTCTCCCATATCCATGTTGAGCTGTGCCGCAATAGCCTGTTGATGTAGACCCTCATTTGATTGAGGCATCGTCTTTAACACATTATACACCTTCTTCGCTGAAGCCGACATAGCCGGGAGACCGGCATTACCTCCCATGTCCTGTATACCTCCTCCATACCCCATCTGCTGCTGTTGACCATACGAACCGTTCGTAGCTGCGCCCGTGCCCGCACCTGCATTCAGTGACTCCGGCGGCCCTCGCGTGAAGTGCAAGTGTACGACAGTGGCTTCTAGCATATGGTACGAGATCTCGTTGAAATCGGTAATGGGACGGACAATCTGGGCGCCGACATGTCGCTTGCTGTTGTATATCCTCAGCTTTCCCCATGCGCGGGCGTAGTCATTCTCGACGAGCTTCGGCCTGGCAGCAACCTGGGCCTCGCTAGCATCTGAATCAACCCACTGCTTTACCTCGATGGTGCCAGTGCCATCATCGAGCTTGTACGTTATGTTTGTCGTTTGGTTTGATATGTTTCGTATTTGACCAACGAAGGTGACCTTAAAGCTGTGAGTCTGCGAAATCAGGGGTTGCGGAGGGTGATATACTTGTGTAATCTCCGTACCGTCTATTTTGAAATCGCCATCTTGATGCATGGGTTGCGCTTCAAGGAGTTGCTTGATTGTAACTGGCCTTAGTGTGTCCTTGCTATAACCCTATTGCGGTCTTGTGTTGGTAGAAGAGATGATATCCTGGGAATAGACCTACTCTGTTTGCGCTCCCAGGGCTATTCTGACTACCATCTCCTGGAATGAACCCACCACCTCCAGCGCCGCCTTGAGCGCCGTATGAAGTGGTCGAATACTGGTTGTCGTAATTATTGTAACCTGTTTAGAGTTAGGTTTGATAACTTTGCGCGTAATATTTAGGTGGCGAGAGCTTACTCATGATGTGTTTTGCTGACTATAATAGCTGTTTTAATTATCTTAAAGTGGGTGATCAATCCAAGAAGAGGGGGTAAGTCGAGGATGTTTGATGGTGGTGGGACAAAACGCGACAGGAACGCGGTCGGCAGACGGGATGACACGTGCCTGCCAAGACTTCGTAATTGAATTTCTCCGAACATTTTTTGGAATCTTCGCCTGCTGCCACTGTGAAACTTCATTACCACCGCCAACAGCTTTCTTCCGATAATGAAGCCTCGAGAAAGCTCTCCGGCGCTTTCGGAGAACGAATTTGACATTTCAAAAGCTCTTTTTAACGACGAAAACGAGAGCAATAGCGACTTTGAGCTCGATCATGGCTTTCGCCCACAACCTCATATTTCCCGTGGGCGGGACCTGGACCTAGGAGATGATCTAGCGATTGGTGGTGAAGATGGAGAATCTGGGGACGAAGCATTTATTGCTGCTCAGCAAGCAGCCTCTAATAGGAAAGCCTCTAATTTGAAGGGCAAAACTGTGAAAAAAGGTGGTGGTTTTCAGGCAATGGGCCTCAATGCACTTCTTCTGAAAGCTATCACTCGCAAAGGATTTTCAGTTCCTACTCCAATCCAGAGAAAAGCTATACCTCTTATTTTGGACGGTCAGGATGTTGTGGGAATGGCGAGAACTGGGAGCGGCAAGACAGCGGCTTTCGTCATTCCTATGATCGAAAAACTCAAAGCTCACAGTGTCAAAGTGGGTGCAAGAGCTATTGTTTTATCACCATCCAGAGAGCTAGCTTTACAGACACTGAAGGTTGTGAAAGAGCTTGGACGAGGGATAGATCTACGAATAGTCCTCTTAGTAGGAGGAGACAGCTTGGAGGAACAGTTCAGCTCCATGACTACGAATCCCGATGTTATTATTGCAACTCCTGGGCGCTTTCTACATCTCAAGGTCGAGATGGGCCTGGATCTAGGCTCTGTACGATACATTGTCTTCGACGAAGCTGATCGACTGTTTGAAATGGGGTTCGCTGCACAACTAACAGAAATTCTTCACGCTCTTCCCACATCGCGACAAACCCTTTTGTTTTCTGCAACACTTCCAAAATCCCTCGTCGAGTTCGCCAGAGCAGGTCTCCAGGAGCCAAAGTTGATTCGGCTTGACGCTGAGAGTAAGGTTTCTCCAGATCTCGAGAGTGCTTTCTTCACAATCAAGAGTGCGGATAAGGAGGGTGCTTTGCTATATATCCTACAAAGTATCATCAAAATGCCGACTGGACAGACTGAAGCAGCTCTAAAAGCGAAAGAAGTTGCGACAAATGCTAACAAGAAACGAAAAAGAGCTCCTGAAGTACCTAATCCAACCGATTCACCAACTCCTCATTCAACGATCATATTCGCTGCCACTAAGCACCACGTAGAGTATCTCGCTGCTCTCCTGCGCGCTTCTGGCTATGCTGTATCGTATGTCTATGGTTCTTTGGACCAAACGGCTCGAAAGATTCAGGTCCAGGACTTTAGGACCGGCTTATCGAACATTCTTGTCGTGACAGATGTCGCAGCGCGTGGAATAGACATTCCAGTGCTCGCAAACGTCATAAACTACGACTTTCCGTCTCAACCGAAGATATTTGTGCACCGTGTCGGTCGCACGGCTCGCGCAGGAAGGAAGGGATGGAGCTATAGTCTGGTCAGGGACGCGGATACACCCTACCTCCTCGACTTGCAACTCTTCCTCAGCAGAAGGCTGGTACTTGGCAATGTGGCTGGCGATGAGACTAGTTTCGCTGAAGACGTGGTCGTTGGGGGCCTTTTGCGCGATCAGCTGGAGAGTGCTTGCGAATTCGCCACCAAACTGCTAAACGAGGACCCAGACCTAGCCTCACTACAAACCGTGGCTGCTAAAGGCGAAAAACTCTACATGAGAACTCGCAATGCAGCATCCAGTGAAAGTGTCAAGAGGGCTAAAGAAATTTTGTCTCGGGGTGTTTCGGGCCTCAATCCGCTCCTAGACTGCGAATCTAATGGTGTCCAATTGGAGCGAGAAAAGATGCTCGCCCGGGTCACTGGGTTCAGGCCACCTGAAACAGTATTTGAAATTGGGAAGCGTGGGAGCGGCGGTGAGGCGGCCGAAATCATGCGTAAGAGACGTGAGCAAATCGATCATCGCCGTCACCGAACAAATGAGGGGATGTCATCAGACGCTCCTATCACCGATCTGCCTCCTAAGCAGGCTAACGATGCAGACAACATGAAGATAAGTGTGCAGGATATGGCGCGTGCAGATCTGGGCTCTGATTCCGACGACGAGCTGGAGATTTCGTATTCTGAGCCCAATACGCAGGCTGGCATGAAGGATGGCTGGCAGGACTCTGAGCATTTCATGTCATACACACCGAAATCCTTGAATCTCGCCGAAGATCGTGGCTACGGGGTGCATTCTGGGTCGTACAACACCGCTCGCCAAAACTCTAACTTTGTTGAGGCAGCACGGGGTGTGACCATGGACCTAAACAACGATGACAGTCGCGGTTTCGGCGAGCCAAGTAAAGCTCGAGGCATGCGCTGGGACAAAAAAAGCAAGAAGTATGTGGCTAGGGCGAATGATGAGGATGGGTCTAAGGGTGTCAAGATGGTACGGGGTGAAAGTGGCCGCAAAATTGCCGCAAGCTTCCGTAGCGGGCGATTCGATGCATGGAGGAAGTCAAACAAGATTGATCGACTGCCACGTACGGGCGAGACTGAAGCTCCGACATATACCGCCACATACAGTGCCGGTCGACGCTTCAAGCACAAGTTAGAAAAGGCGCCTAAAGAGGCGGATAGGTTTAGAGACGACTATCACGTGAGGAAAAAGAGGGTGGAGGAGGCTAAACAGAAGCGGATCGGCAAATTCAAGGACGGAGGAGCTAAAAACGAGTTAAGAGGAGTCGAGGATGTCCGAAAACAGCGAAACATGAAGGAAAAGCGAAAAGAGAAGAACGCCAGACCATCCAAAAAGAGAAAGATTTAGTAATCGTGCGTGATGGACATGGCAGATTTCCATTCCACGTAAATGGTACTCTAAGGTGTTCACCGATCTGGAAAAAGCTTCCTTCACGTAGTATTCGGCACGCTTGGTTCTTGGAGATGCAACGTGACTTGACGTGACTTTTTATTGTGACAATTGTCTGAGATGATCAGCTGGAGATGATCTTGGGTCGCGACGGAGAGTGAGAGGATCGATGGATGCGACTTTGACGACGGAACTATTGTCCGCCGGGTCCACTATAAATGAAAGCCCTTCAGCCTCAGTTTGGGGGGGGCTTGAGGTGGGCGGTTTTGCACGTCATCGCAGGAGAATTTTATCAATAAAGATTAGGCTGAGGAATTGTCCGTAGTGCGTAGATGAGATCTCATATGCACGCGTTAGAGCAAATCGCAGAGACGAGGTTCCTGACTATGGCGAGCCCTTAATTGCATGGAGAGCCGGCAGGAGCGGGGCTTGCGAGGGAGTTTATTGTCTTCAGAATTGAGTTGGCGGGTTATGCCTGTTGGAGCAAAGGATAGAGTCTCACTTCTTCTCGAAAGCGCCACAGGGTTGTTCTGGGCAGCCGAAAATGGCCGTATCGCTTGCATGAGCAGCACCGTTGTGTCCCTTTTCGCAGGGACTGTACCCTGAAAACAGACAATGGGCGGCGGTTCCGCTTAAGCCTCAATACAGATGACTTCACGCGGTTGCTATGACCTCCCTAATCTGGCGACCCGTCCGTAAACTGCCACCCCTCGCTCGCTGCCTCAGCATCGCTGTTTGGAGTATCGGGAATCCTTTCGCATAGGCTGGCTCGCATATTATTTGTACGAGTGGTCGCGAGCTGTGCAGCCTGCACTGCCCTCCATTTAGGGCGTTGCTCGGGCCGTTCCCAGCACAAACCCGTATGGCTCTTCGTTGTGCAGGATGATACTTGGATGCGCCGAAGGGAAAGACCCAGCGAGTAGTGCCAGTAGTAAACTAGTAAACCAGTAAAACCGGTATACTAGTTTCGCACTCGCCACTCTACTTTTGGCTCCGCATGTCAGCACCCGGGAACCAGTTCGTCGATCCCGCCGATAAAGTCCTTAGACAATCCCTGAATCGGGAAATCCCTGCTTGAATCCTGAAATCCCCGGGAATTGGGAGGTTGACACATCATGGGACGACAGCACGATAAGCACAATGGGCGAGAAAATCTGGATGGTAGGGAAAAGGGAGCGGCAAGTCCATCAACACGTTGTCACGAATGCAGCACCAAACACCAAGCATCGATGTCCACGCCGCACTTCGGTGGTTCGGGGGTGGCATCGTCTTTTGCCATCACCACTATTTCCCGAGGACAGGGCTTTGGGGAGGCCGTTGGGAGTGGGAGGCATAGGCGACGAGGCAGGGCGTGAGCAGGCGTGAGCAGGCGTGCGGGCGTGCACTGGAACATCGCCATAGGTTCAATTGCCGGGCGGCGATTACTTCGTGTAAAGAAATGAGCCAATAAACCAGCTATAATACCTTCTGTTATTGTCAATATTCCCGTTGCCATTTTCGGGTCGTGTCTTTAAAGGCTAAACTCCTGCGTTTTCTCCTAAGCTGTTAAGCTTCGCCGACGATGGGGTGGCGGCTTCGGACTCCTGCAGCATGCAGAAGGCTCCAACACGGCGCAAGCTCGGCTATGTAGTAACACAACGACCCAACGGAGTGGACGCTTTTTCGGAATTTGACGCCCCAAGATATGTGGAGTGTAGTGCGTGTGTTAGGCTACTTCCTCTAAGCTGCTTCAGGCTGCTTCAAGCTGCTTCAAAAGCTGCTTAGGTTGTTGGCCTTGGCCCTGGGCCCGTACTAGTCAGCCAGCTAGTTATGCTCTGCAGCAGTCCGTAGCACGGATCGACTATCGGGCCAGGGACGTATTGTCTTGGCTCACTCACCGAGAGAATGCTCTGCAGCTGGTACACGAGCGCAGTCGTCGGGTTTTGCTTTCTTGTTTCAACTACGGCATGAAGTGGACACGACACTGTCAGGACATCCTCCGCGGTCTTCTTGGTGCAACTCACCCTGCCCACCCTGCGATGGGCGTAGCGGGCGGCGGGTGGCGGGTAGTAGTCGGTAAGGTAGAAGGCAGTGGGCAATTGGCAGTAGGCAGCAGGCAGTGTGATGAGCTTATGAAGATCAATAGATAATGTCTTGTGATGGCGCAAGCGAGCACTGTAGCAGATTCAATGATGATGCTGGTGATGCCGGTGATGCCGATTGATGCCAATGATGCTATTCTGCCTACTTTGGCTGCTTGGCTCCTTGATTGCTGTGACAGCGGCCCAAATATCAAAAACGACTTCGCTAGGGGCTGCCATTCCGAGCTCAAGCTTCAATCGTGGAGAATAATCGCGATCCCCCAAGGAGTGCCCGCTGTCGTACATGCTGACATCTGCTACTCGTGCGGCCTATTGCGGGCATCCATTGGGCTCGCTAGCTCCGCATCACACGCATCGTGGCTATCGAAAAAAAAAGTGCTCCCAAAAAGACACATTGCTCCCAATGCTCCCAATACCCTATCACAGTGCCACACCCACTCTGGGCACTATGGGAGCCGGCTCCGCTGCTCACCAAGCTTGCTGACCAGATTCAATCTCCGTAGTGCGTTCGGATGTTTTGCTGATCATCGGCGGCAGCCAAGATCGATAGCACCAGGGCCGGAGTATTTTTTTGGGTCGCGGGATGATGCCAGGTCACCCTGGGCGAGCACTTCACGAGGGTCGCCACGGCCCTAGGGCAGAGTCGTTATAGCGAATGCTACTATCCTCCCACACAACCTCGCCGGCAGTGGAGATTGGCCCGGGCGCGCAATGGCAGTCACCATTAGTGCAATAGATCAATACCACTCTTGCGGGGTTTCGCGCGAGAGGATCGTCTGACTGCAGGCAAAGCAGTGGGTGTTGGGGGGAATTGGGAGGGGGGAGAGGCACAGAGGGATTCCGAGATGGCAATTCCCAAAAAAGAACTTCCCCCAAAACGAGCCATACGAGCCAGATGTGCTAGATGTGCTAGATATGCCAGACTCGCTAAAAGTGTCACAAATAGCCCGAATTTGCACAATGACCCCGTCGCGCGCCCCGGGAGCTGCGGCGCATCGAGGCCGGACAACGCTCTCACATGCCTCCCATGGGCGGTCGTCTGGTTTTCCCAGCGACACAACGTCTGGACTCCAGACGACCGTGTGGCTCAGCTGTGCCGGGGGGGCTGCAACAACAAAAGACTACGTTTCAGGTCTGCGCGGACAATCGCCGCCAGACCACTGACATGACATGACATGCGGCTGTCGCCGCGCTGTAGCTCATATCGCGCGGTGCATGACTGCCAATGGACGATCTGGATGGAGTGCCGTCAAGCCCCATCCGCGAGGCGTCGATCAAACCACTGGGCTGCCCTGGGGATTCATTGGCGAGTTTTCGCCATCGGGGGCGGTGGGGCTCGGAAGATGGCTTTTCAACGACATCGCGGCCAGCAGCCAGCACGTCTCGCGCTGGAGGCTACCCCGTGTTCGGGGGGCAAGCGGCGGTGGCAGCGATGGCAGCGGCTGGCAGCTCCTCCAAGGAAGGGCCTGTCTAGGGCCTTGTCCAGGGCCTTGTCCAGGGCCGTCGCAAGGGCTCTGATGCGCGAATGACAAGCGTGGTCCGGCGCTGCGGGCCCTGTCAGTGAAAGCCACATTCGCAATTAGTTGCCAGGCCTGCCATGGGCAACCTTATTCGTTCCTATCGGGGGGCGAACCGGGCGATCAAAAGCAATGAACCCAATGGCCACCCCAAGTCACCTCAAGTCATCCCAAGTCACCGCCTACACGTAAAACGCTATCGAATGCTGATTGGCACCGTCCGACCATCTACCACCTGCCCACCACCGCCCCATGGCCGTCTATGGCCTAGGGCTATCGATTTGCCAGACGGCCCGCCGGCTCTCTCCAATTGACAGGGCTGGGGACAGCCGAGCCACATCGTCTCCCACCCCGGAACTGAGCAATGCACGCTTCCGCGCCTACGCAGGAGTGATGGCTCGACTAGGACATACAGTTCGAGCCCGCAAAGAACGATCAGCCGAACAAGGCCAACATTGCCCTCGCTGATGTGCAGCCTGCCATTATGGCCATGGCTCGCCGCGGCGAATGGCCCCGTGCCATGGCTGTCATCCACCATCTGCAGGTGTAAACAAGGATCCTAAAGGGAGATCTCTGAACAGACGCTGCAGATTGCTTGAACCGATCGAGTTATTACTGGAGGATCTCCGCCGAGTCAGGGAACTCACTCTCTTACCTCCCTGCGTCGTGTGCTCTCCCGCGCCATCATGGACCCTCCCAGCGCCCACTGACTACCGCCAACGTCTTTTTATCGTTGCAGCCAAGCTGTGTTCACCTCAGCCTTCGTAGACTACTGTCAGTCTTTACCGGCACCGTGCGTAAGAGAATTTGGTGGAGTGCCGCTCCCTATGAACCTAAAAGCAATATCAAGGTACACATGCTGACTTCTGATCCTTTTTTTTTTTCAATTCACCCCCTGCATGCCACTGGTCTTCCATTCTTATACTTTAGCTGCTAACCTTGCTGAACAATGCCGTAGTACGTCGAATATTCTTCTGTTGTTGAATGTTTTCTGTTGTCGCTGTCGTGTCTTTGCTGGGCGCGTAGCTTATGAGATGCAGACCCAGAATATACCAACCATCCTTTGTTCTTCAAATCAGGTATCACCCTACTATCTAAGAAAGCCAGCCTTGAGCTCACCACCCACCCATTTTGGCATCCCCACTACCGACGATCAGCCTTGGACTCCTGCTGTGCCCGCAGGGTTCGAGCGTTGCGCTGGAAGAGCTATGCATATACTGGCCTTACCTCCACCGTGTACTCTTCATCACACGCCGTGTGAGCAACGACAAGGGCCAGGCATAGACCTGGTCAAATATCCGCAACAGTTCAGTCCTGGTAGGTCTGGACAGCTGAGTTACCCGTCACCTCCCATGTCAGATACTCAGTCTCCCATTCGACATCCCGCACTGCAACTTGAAGAAGAAGGCCAACAGTATCCCCCAGCAGTGAGCCAACCGCAGAGGGGAGACGGCATTCCACAGCCTGCTGACCCGCGACCTCCAATCCTAGCGCAAGGGTTACAGCACCAGCGTCAGCAGCATTATCCAGGGGACGATCAAACACGAGCTTCGGCGCACTATCAGCAAAGTCCAGTTGTCGAAAACCCCACATTCGGTGGGGTGCAGATCCACCAAAACTACACCTTTGGATATCCTGGCCAGCGTGGTGTTCGTACCTTCCTCGGAAGTCAAGGTCCGGGTCCCCAAGTGCAGCCGACGGGCCTTACTGCTCCACCACCGCTGCGACCTAACAAGCCAGCACGAAGAACCAAAGCGCACGTTGCCTCGGCTTGTGTCAACTGTAAAAAGGCCCATCTTAGCTGCGATGTCCAGAGACCGTGTGGTCGGTGCGTTGCGTCTGGAAAACAGGTGAAGTCGCCCCGTTAACTGAATTTGTAGTATGGTGTTGTCTTGTCGACGTTTTAAACTGACTGTAGTCTTGATTTTAGGACTCGTGCAAGGACGTGCAGCACAAGAAGAGAGGTAGACCAAGACTCCGAGATCATGAGGATAGAGAGTTTGGGAGAGGTAATGAGGGAAGAACTACAGCCGGACAGACGTTCGGAACCATTCCAGCGGCAGCACCAGAAGCTACTCTACAGTCAACGATAGGCCCGAGCCCACGAGCCGATCCGCATCGAGTCCTTAGGCGATCGCATCGAGTATCTGTATCAAATGTTCCTCAGCAGCCTATTGTGCAGTCTTCAGTGACGCGTCCGACAAGCGTCGGCGCTACTCAGTATCCTCTAGGTCCTAATTTAGGATACTCGGTGGTACCCGTGGCATTCCTAAATCTCGACCTTGTAATCCTTAAGTCAAATCAGGCCTTCCAGGATCTCGTTGCGTTCCTAGGGGACATAAGGGGAAAGAATCTTGCAGATTTGGTAGATATCGGCCACACGGACGTGCTTCAACGGCTACGTAATGACCTTCGAGATGAAAGGGACGAAAGAGAGCCGGCTTACATGGCACCTATCACACACGGACAGCCAGATCCTGTTCAATCAGTGCCCGAGACCGATATCGAACAAGTCAGTCAAGGATTTAATGTTCGGCCTTATCTCTTCAATTTCCGTCTTCCCAACGGCCAGTATCAGTCCTTACAGGCGCAATTACGCCTTGCGAAGTCGTCGATATATTTTGTCACTCTAGTTGTCCACATCGGCCGACTCGTTGCTCCTACTCCTCTACTAACTTCGTATCTACCACCACCAACCCCTATCTCTTCTTCGGGACCGGCTTCTGTGTCTGCAGCGTCGGGTATGCGAGAGTTTAGCCAGTATCCACCTCGTCCACCATCCTCTGCTAGCGCCTCAACCCCTTCTTCGCCTTACTTTAATTTCTCGGCAATTAGAACTTCACTTCCTCAAGCGCAAGGGCCCGTGAGCAGTCCTTATGGAGGCAGTCCTTATGGCTATTCTCCGACAGCAGGACCAGACCCTGGTTATTTTCAAACAATTCAATCCCTGTCACAATCTACGACACACCCATCGCCATATGCATCAACCTCAAGACCTCCTTCGGAGCCAGTAAGGAGGCAAAGTTCTTTACGTGAAGCTTCCCGTCAACGACTTGACAACCTTCAATTACCACCTATCCGAACCGCACCAGCTCCTGCCATATCCTCGCCAACAGGACAAGAGGTTGTTGACAGCACGCGAGAACGTATACGACGACGGGACGCATCACCCAAAGACTCTGAAACGCACCCCGAGACACCAGAGGTTGGTAAACGACGACGACTGAATATACACGAAGTGTTGGAATAGATAAAAGAGACGAATACATACTTGGAGCACGGACATCATAATGGAATCGAAGTAATAATTGAGGTGGATGGAGGAACCGCACACACTTAATGACAAGCTGGACTTGTTGTTCCTCTTTTCCCGACCTTGTACGAATATTGTAATGCGGCATATTGTCAGATTTTCCTTTATTTTCCCTTGCATCAACGAGGGCGTCTGTCTTTTCCAAAAAGAGATATTTAGCTTTATGGATTTTTTCGTTATATGGGACTTTCAATTGGGGGGTGGGTACTTCTACATATATACCTTATGCACGCGGGAACGGGAAGCATGTGATGGAATGCAAACGGGGCTGGAACTAGGCGGCGCATACGTGGCGTTCAGCATTTGGGAAGGACCGCGCCATGGCTTCGAGACCAAAGGACGCGTCCTGCTGGGGGTAATTGGCGACTTGCAGGCCGTTTTCCATATTAAGACGATCAAGATCGAAAAAGCGGTGATCAGTGGGGCGGTTTTGTGTTGGTGATTGGGTCCTTCGGAGAATTCTCATCGTGGCAGATGCAGGTTCATGCACGCCCGCTAAGCTGCAACGGCGACATTCCGCTTCTTCTGCTCTTGTTCTCTGTCTGGCCCTGCAATACCAAGAAATCAGCTTGCGCGCCCTCTGGCGACGATTTCGCTGTGGGATTTTCTTACTCTCATTTCGGTTTCCGACTTTGATATACTAGCCTGTACGGTGATTCAAATTGGGTGGGCTTTGGAAAAATACTTAGACTTGGATGATTCTAATGGGCCTTGAGCGGGCTTTGAGTGGGCAGTTTCCCTATACCCTGGTGAAGTCGATTGCATTGTGTATTGTGTAGCGGTAAATCATGGCTACATCTAGATGCTTCAGAAGGTAACATGAAGCAAAGATGCTACACCAATATCCCTCCCTGCAGGTTCAGACGTAACAAACGAGCAGGGCAATGCCTGACGTCTCAGTACCCACATCCCAGCGCAGCCAAACTCCAATACGGCCATGCGCTCACGTGTGTTGCGCCCGCAACCACGCATATGCAAGTATCACAAACTTGCACCCGGTCATTTCCTCGCAACGCCTATTCCCGCCGCTCACCCAATAGGCTTCAGCTTCTTTTTCTTCTTCTTTCCGCCTTCTTCCTTCCCGCCTTTCTGGAAATCCCTCCAGCTCCCAATACGCTGCTCGCGCGTCTGCTCCCACGCTGCCTCGTGTTCGCGCTTCCGCTTGCGCGCCTCAATCTCCTCGTCTTCCTTCTTCTGCGCGCGGCCCTCCTCCTGCAGCTGCGCCTTCATCTGCTTACGGCGACGCATCTCATTATCTATCAGGACCGCCTTGGTCTTCTCCCGCCAGTCCTTGGCAAAGGACTCGGCCTTCAGCTCCGGGGAATCGACGGTCCACTTGCGCTCGCGGATCAGCAGCATGCGGGCGTCGGCGATGGCCTCGTCGAGGCGCGCGCGCGCCGTCTCGTCCATCAGCTCCGTCTGCGCCTTTTTGAGCCTGTCAAAGGCCTCCGGGGCCGACGGGTTGCTCGTCTTGTCCGGGTGGATCAGTAGCGATTTCTTGCGGTAGCAGGCCTTGATGTCCGACTCGGGCACACCCGGCTGCAGGTCCAGCACTGCGTAAGCGTCGAGTTTGAAGGCTTTGAGGATCCCTAGGATGTAGTTAGATTTCTAAAGCACAGTGAACGGTGCGCGGGTAGGCGTGTTACTTACGATCAATCTCTGCATCCTAGAGGGTTTGCGATATGAGATTAGCACGTGTGAAGCTTGATGACGGTGCAGGCGTACCTTGTCAAATTCCTTTGACTCCTTCTCGAGGGCGTCGAGCGCTTCTACATCGTCCTCTTCGGCCATCCTGATAACTGTAAGATCAGTGAATGAGCGTAATGAGTGAGTGAGTGTCCTGTGCCTATCTCGACGATCCGGGGCTCGGAGGAGGGAAGGCTGCCGAGGATTTTGCCCTAACAAAGGCGGTGAGAGTAGCGCCGTCGCTCCGCCTGTCTCCCGCGAAAAGTTGCAACACCAAAATTTTTACGCCCAGCTTCTTTAATATTTACGACAGCGCCCTGTGATGCCGTTTTAAGATGGCACCGGACGTCACAGGCCGTACGAGGCCCACGAAACCTAAGAAACAAGCCAGAGCGCAGAAGAGGAAGCGTGATAATGTCGATGTCGAAAAGTTGGAGCAGGCCGTTGCGGGCCTGGTAAGATATACACCCGGGCTTAACACCCAATTCCAGCTAACTGTGAAGCAGGATCCAGGTACTAGTGGATATAAAGACTTTACTGACCTCCCCCTCTCTGAACCCACTAAAGCTGGCCTCAAATCATGCCATTTCGCCGTGATGACCGACATCCAAGCCAAAGCGATACCGCTTGCAATGAAGGGAGCAGACATTCTCGGTGCCGCAAAGACGGGCAGTGGAAAGACGCTGGCTTTTGTAATACCTGTCCTAGAGAACCTTTATCGTGCGCAATGTGTGGGTGCAGATGCAGGTCTAGGTGCCATGATCATCTCACCTACTCGAGAACTTGCTATACAGATATTCGACGTCCTTTATAAGATCGGGAAGAAGGGCCATATATTTGCGGCTGGCCTTATCATTGGGGGGAAGAGCTTGCAGGAAGAGCAGGATGCGCTAGCTAGAATGAATATTGTAGTTTGCACGCCAGGCCGGATATTACAGCATTTATCGCAGACTGCGGCTTTCAATGTGGATAACCTGAAGATGTTGGTGCTGGATGAAGCTGATCGAATTCTGGACATGGGCTTTCAGAAAGATGTAGACGCTATCCTCGAATATCTACCTAAGGAAAGACAGACCCTTCTTTTCAGTGCCACGCAAACAAAACGGGTCTCAGATCTCGCTCGACTGAGTTTACAGGACCCTGAATACATTTCTGTTCATGAAGCCGCCTCGGCAGCCACGCCAAAATCTCTACAACAGAACTATGTCATCACCCCTCTTCCCGAAAAACTTGATACTCTGTGGAGCTTCATTCAAGCTAGCAAAAAGTCGAAAATCCTCGTGTTTCTTTCCTCTGGGAAGCAAGTCCGCTTCGTATATGAATCTTTCCGCCATCTTCAACCTGGTATTCCGCTTCTTCATCTCCATGGCAGACAAAAACAGACGGCTAGATTGGATATCACATCGCGTTTCTCAGCTTCTAAGAATTCTTGTCTCTTCGCAACGGACGTTGTCGCTCGTGGTCTAGACTTCCCTGCTGTTGATTGGGTTGTCCAAGTCGACTGTCCCGAAGATGCAGACACATATATTCATCGCGTGGGTCGCACAGCACGGTACGAACGTGACGGACGCGCCGTAATATTTCTAGATCCCAGCGAAGAGGAAGGCATGTTGAAGCGACTTGAGCAGAAAAAGGTGCCGATTGAACGAATAAACATCCGAGCCAAGAAGCAACAGAGCATCAAGAATCAGTTACAAAACATGTGTTTCAAAGATCCGCAACTAAAGTACTTAGGCCAGAAGGCCTTTGTGAGTTATGTGCGCTCGATACACATACAGAAGGACAAGGAGATTTTTAAGATCAATGAGCTAGCCCTAGAAGAATTTTCAGCGAGCTTAGGGCTACCTGGTGCGCCGAGGATTAAATTTATGAAGGGTGACAATGCGAAAGAGTTGAAGAATGCTCCTAGACATAGACTTTCGTCTTCTGAAGATGAGGAGAGCGAAGGGGAGGGACAGGAGGGGCCTAAGAAGAAGAAGGCGAAAAAAGAGGATAGCGTGCGAACGAAATACGACCGCATGTTTGAGCGGAAGAATCAAGACGTCTTTGCAGATCATTTCAAGAAACTCATTCAGGATGATGAAGATGCCGGGTCCGGTTCCGAGGCCGGCGGCCCGAGTGGGAAACTCGGCGCTGAAGACGATGACGATGACTTTTTGTCAGTCAAGCGTCGCATACCCGCCGACTCCGACTTCTCTTCCACATTTCCAGACGCCGACTTGCCGGCTAGCGGGCCTCACAAAGTCATCGCTCTACCCGGTGCTGCGGAGCCAATCATCCTGGACAGTAAACGCCGAGAGAAACTGTTCAAATCAAAGAAGAAGCTGCTTAAGCTTAAAGGCAAAGGCACTAAGCTCGTCTTTGATGATGAAGGGAATCCGCACCAGGTCTACGAGCTCGAACACGAAGATGCTTTCAAGGCAAAGGGTCTACCGGAGGAACAGAGACGGAAGTTCTTGGAAGCGGAGAGAGAACGGGTGCAGCGAGAGGATGTTGGGGATAAGGAGGTTGAGAGAGCGAGGAAGAAGGCTAGGCGTGAGAAGCGAAAGGAGAGGGAACGAAGGGAGGCTGAAGAGGAATATGATGGAGTTGAACTGAATGGAGATGGTGAGGACGCGTTTGCGAATTTTGTAGCTGATGCACAAGGCCTTGATTGTTTAGATAACGAGGTCGAGATCGAAGAGGGACAACTTAAAGATAAGAGGACGAAGAAGTGGTTTGAGGACGATTCGGACGATGGTAAGGAGAAAAAACAGAAAAAGGGCAAGAGTAGGGATAAAGGTCGAGCGGTTCAGGAACCGGAGACCCTGGAGGACCTTGAAGCGTTAGCTACCGGCTTGTTAGGGTGAGGCATCTAATGGGCTATCTAATTCGAATTAAATTACTCGCGGCACCACAACCTAGGTCAAGAGATAATATACAGGGCTTCATCAGTGTTTGTCGACATGTTGAGTGTGATCGTGGCCTTTGCCGATGTTCGCCTCGTTCTTGCCCTCCCTCTTCTTTTTTGATTGGAAAAGCCAACAATATATCAGTAATTCCGAGCTCACGATCTTACATTCCATCCTATTATAATTGATATTTTCAACCTTCTTTCACTTGGTCACGCCTTTCCCACACCACTGGACATTTTCGAGAGTAGCACCAGAGCCTCAGAACACTATGGACTATTAGGCTCTATGAAAGACGCTATTAGACTACAGTTTAATACGACATCTTATGGATACACTCAAGGCAAGGCAGGATTTACTCTGATGCCCTAAAAGACAATTTAACAATCGTTCGTTGCGAATAACCAGAATATTCCTTGGTATGCACTCTACAGGAGCAATCTTCCAATGCCGTTCACATGTTTTCATCTGCCCCGGTAAGTATGGACTCGCCCAACCCGAAGCAACATGATCAACATAACTTCCACGGAGTAATCCAAGAACACGCTTCGTGTGCCAAAAATCCAACAGCTCACGCATCTAACAAGCACAGCTCCTTCTGCGTGTATGACTAACTGTCTCAATCCAGATGACCATGTTTATCACGCGATGCATATCTTTACCTCCATCTAGTTAGCCTTGTGGGTTGGATCGACCGAGGAATTTCATCGGTTCTGCGCCAAGTGCGAGCGATACTGCAAAAGCGCTACGATGCTGGACGCATTAAAATTTGAATATTGCGATTGGCTAACACACGTGCTTTTTCCTGCTCCAAGATTGGCTTTGTGAGCTGAAGTACTCAATGTACCTCTTCGTACCACCACCGTTGTCGGCGGTTATGCAACAGCACATTAAGCAGGAAAATCAGCGAGTGTAGCGCGGCAACTATTCGCTGCTTTGTCTCGACAGCGGCAGCGATATGCATATGTTGACATATGCATACTCAGAAACGCGGGGCTTGAATGGTGCATATGGTGAATGCATGAGATATGTTGATCCGAACGCCACAGCTATCCTTCAACCTATCGGACGGCATGGACACGTTGTCTTTTTCCATTTTTCCAGCCGCGAACAGCCCTCCCCGGGCTAGATCGGGTGATTTACGCTTTCAGCTTCCCGCATGGAAAAGATCATCCGTCCATCATGGACCGAAGCTCAATCTCAACTCGTCCAGGCTGTGGTCTGTGCACATATACACCTTATCCTCACCTCCGGCTGTGCATGCATCACCACATATCCTTTCGTCCCAAGTTAGCCATTGTGCATTCTGACATAGCAGGCCTTCAACGTGAAGCGACCCTTGCCATCTATCAGCCGTTTTGCTTTTCCTCCATTGCCGTTATCATCTCACCGATTATGTCTATTTTCTCCAAAATTTCTGGGCGTCTGAGGTCATCTCAAGTTGCTGACATGAGTTACACCAAGCGGATTTTAACACATAATTTATTCAGCCTCCAGGAGCGAAACGAGCAGTCTTTTACAAGCCTAGAAACCATTGCTGCGTCCACCGGGCTAGCATGCCATTGACTACCTTATACTTCTCACTCAGCGGAATTCACAAGATATCTTCAATCCTCCCTAGAACTGCGGAACGCCACCAGCTGAAAAGCTCCCAGCCGGCCGAGAACAGCTACAGCAAAATCAGAGGCAACCTTCTTGCCTCTGATATATGCATATTTAATAAAGGATTGCACATTGAGCGATGAAGCTCGCTGAGAGATTGAAGAGATGGATTCTAGAAAATGCACTTACTGCGTCCGTAAGAGAGATTAAGCACTATTCTCGGCCCTCGTACGAACCCTCTGTTTGCCGTGTTTATCACAGCCCTCTCTCATCACCCAACATCGAACCGTCACCCTGGTTTGCTGGCACTTATAGTTATATCGCGATGTTATTTATGTATCCTCGCCATATTAATAAACACCTTCTAAGATATGCTCCACCACAAAAATATCGCGGAACTAGTTCGAGGACTCACCTGTTTGCACCATTTAACTGCTTAGTTATTGAATAAACCTATCCGGACGTGATACTCTCATGCATATCTCCTCTTCCTAGTGTCCTCTAATAGTGCGTGATTGAGCATTAGGAATGATCGTAACAAACGTAGCGGAAACGGGGATCAAGATACCGAGAACTTATTTGATACGATACAGTACTAGACTTGAGTTTGCCGTTTTGTTATCCCCCCTTATACTTTATCAATAGGTTTATACTCTGTAATATCTGGGAAGCTTTACTAATATTATAAACGTGAATTGTCTGTTCGGCTTGTATCTATTTGTTGGACAGTTTTCATGTCAGAAAATGCACAGAAATCTCCGATCAGCCCTGATCAATTATGCACTTAGGTCGACAAGCGAAACGACTTCTATAACCAGTGTCAGCAAGCCTGGCATATATTTTATCCACGGCGGCGGCATGATACTAGCGAATCGCTTCTTGGGAATAAACATTGTGGCCGACTGGATCGAAGAGTGCGACGCCGTCTGCGTGTCCGCCGAATGCAGGCTCGCGCTGGAAAACCCGCACCCAGCCCCTATTGAAGATTGCTGCGCAGGGCTGAAGTGGGTCGGTGAGAGTCTCGCAGAGCTCCAAATCGACCCGGAGAGGTTGACGATATCCGGCATGTCTGCTGAGGGTGGGCCAGCGGCCAGCCTAGCGCTTCTTGTGCGCGATCGCGGCGGCCCTGCTACTGCGCCCAGCTTCTCATGTGCCCTATGTTGGACGACCGGAACGAGACTGTGTCGAGCAAACAGTACGTCAGCGAAGGGGCTTGGAGCCGGAAGAGCAATACTTTCGGCTGAGGTGCTCTGTTAGGCGATCGTGCGGGAGGTGAGCCCTTAAGCAGCGCCGGCACGCGCAACGGATTTGTCGCGTCTCCCTTCCGCCTTCATTGATGTTGGCTCATCAGAGGTTTTTCGGGATAAGAACGTCGCATACGCTTCGTGCCTTTGGGTAGCTGGCGTTCGAGCAGAGCTTCATGTTTGGCCGGGGGGTTTTCATGGCTCTGATATACTGGTCCCACAAGCTGCTCTTTCACAACTTTCTAGCAAAACACGTCTAGCCTGGATTCGTCGCACACTGTTTAGACGCGGATGATTATATAAATTATATAGATATAACCATAATTAAAGGTTTGGTTCTAATTACGATTAGTTATGTACGTTCCTGAAAACAAGCGACTAGTTGAAAACAAGCACAAATGCTTTCTCAATGTGAAAAAGGCATATCATCGCATAGGTCTAAGTGAATCTAACCATGTATGAAACTGTGAACCTACAAAAGTGGAGAATAAAACGGCCTAGTTTAGATAAAGCGCTATTAAAGATTTACCTTCAAACATAAAAGCGCTTCAGGCTAGTCACACCAAAAGCATGGTTGCCGAGCTGTGGGGAATCGTAGCGATTGTCTAGGATTGCTTCAAAAAGCATCACAGAGCATCCTAGCGCCCAAGGCCTCACAAAGAACATAGGGCGAGTTCGAAATTTTAGCAATGGGTATAGATATACTAGTGTTACAAGGCGAATATCAGTGCCAAGGAGGCTGTGGTATAATTTTTTTGGACAAAGGAAAGTAAATGGAAGAGATGAACATAGAAAAAGCCAAACACCACCAACGCTCCGAAGCGATGCTAGCAATCTTTGTTTTCGCCAAAGAGACAAACTCTAATGCCATGTAGCGCCCCTTGCGCAGCAAAAATGCTGGCTCTTATAAGCAGGTTCAATCTAACTCGAATCAGTTCCTCCCTGGGTATTTGTGTAAGTGCGCCATCAAATGCGAAATGGAAACGGGAATGGACGCAAAGGTCTTTGGTATATAACGCCATGCGAGAGACCAACCACCAGAAAACCACAGAGAGAAAGAAAGCCAAAGAAAATGTGGAATGACAACGGAAAGAAATAGAAATTCCTTCAAGCCCGCCACATTGATTCCTCCTCAATTGGCAGAGGCGTCCGAATCTGCATTTCCTCTAGTGACTGATTGAGTTCCTCATCAAGTTCCCCACTGCGGTTTGAGGCAGTGGACAACGGTGTGCGGAGAGGCGAGTTTTGCTGAGAAGCTGCCGCCTCAGGTGCCGATGCGACTACTGGCTCAGCCGATTCATGCTTCTGTCTTGTACTTGTCAGCTCTTCGGCAGCTCTCAGCTTCGCCTTCCTTTTCCGTTCCCTCCTCACCTCCTCCCTCTGCCGCATTATCTCCTGCTCTCTTTCTACAGCTTTCTCCCTGCGCTCTTCGACATCCCCCCGCTTAATAACCTTCTTTAGCGCATCACTAGCTCGGATCAATCCATCAATGCTAATCGCGTGATTCGTCATCTGATGATTGATATAATGGTAAACACCAGCCGCAGTGTCACACTCTTTGAGCGCTTGTTCATTAAGCTTGAGCAGTGCCAGCGCCACTTGGAACAGGAAGGTTGACCCGTCATGCATGCACAGCACAACATCCCAGACGCGAAATAGTGCTTCGGCAGACAAGCAATCGGTGAAGACAGAGAGAAACCATTGGAAGGTGAGAGCTTCAAGTTCAATGTCGAGGGCATCAAGATGTGCAGAAAGCTTTGGAAGAAGTTCAACGACATATTCCCGGAGGACAGTTTGATCTGCGCGAGAGGTGAGAAGATGTTGGTCGTAGTACTTCTGCGGAAGGATGTTCTCAATCATGGTGGCGAGGACCCAAAACGCGTCCTCGGCGGTTGGCATGATGAGAAGGAGGCAGGCAGTAATCAGGTTCATTCCTTGGCAGTATCCGACTTCCGGATTGCGACGTGAGTAGGCAAGAAGAACTTCGTTGAGTTTGTGAACACCCGGTCCTCGACGAAAGAAGATGTTGTCAGTCAGGGTACGAGTGATGTCCATCTGGATCTGAGCAACAATGCTTGGGTTGTCAACACCATTACTAACTAAATCGTCGTAGTAACCTGGAACACGCAGGGCAGAAGCACCGCTACATTCAGCCCATATCTTCGCCCGATACGCGACGGGAATGCCACCAAGGACAAGCTGTTTGAATTCTTTCCATTTTGCTCGCCCAACTTTTCCTTTGTTGCCCAGACCAGCAACTCCAACAAGCTCGCCATCAGTGAGAAAGGTTTCTGGCATCATAAGGTTACTAGGACGGCCTTCGATAGCTGTGGCGGCCTCGCCCTCACGCTTACGTTCTGCCCGAACTTTGCGAAGGAATTCGTTCCATTTGATAGTTTTGTCTCTCTGTAGAGAATCGTGCAATTCCGTAAGCTGCTCGAGTAAAGTTTTGACTGGGTCAGGCTGGTGATGCTGCGGATCGATCGGGCTTGTGGGGTCAACAAAAACTGACGGAGTGGCAGTGGCAAATTCTGCATTTCCAGAAACAATACGTGAAGGTGACGGCAGTGGGTTGGTGCTAGCTAAAGGTAGGGATCCACGCTTCGCGATGATAACCTGAGCAGGTTTCGGGACAGGTTCAACCTCGATCGAGTCGACCGCAGTGATTGGAGCTGCAGAGGGTGTGTGGGAGAGAAGTTCAGTAGGGAACGTTGCCAACTTCAGGAAGTCTTGCCACCTTTTTCCAGGCTGCGTCCCAGTCTGCTCCTCTATAGACGAATTTGCGCTTCCGGGTCTCGAGACAGACCTAGACCCCTCTTGTGATTCGGCAGGAGTTTTAACATCCTCTCCGTGTCCAATGGCGCTTAATACGGATCTTGCGTCCCCCAAGGATTCAACGTTACTACTACGCTTCTGCTTTGCAAGAGCGGCTGCGGCCTCGCTTTGCCTCTTCTTTCGTCTCTGGTCATAGATAAATCCAAATCTATCAGTTAGAAACTCGGTGCCCTGGCTGAAGTTACTGTGATGTTGCAAAAGTGTCGGTGGTCGAGAATCCTCTGGTAATATTGTGTCCATTTCCACAGGTCCAAGGTTGCTCAAATTCCTGTCTAGTGAGCGTGGGCTCGTAGGGCCCAAGGCCGCATTTGCGCTCCGCAGGCTCTCAGGAGATACGTTCTTTATAGTCGCATTAGGTCCTAAAGAGCTTCGCGGAGCACGCCCGCGCCCATTGACAGTTGTTGGAGGCACCTTGCTAGCGGAATTAGATGTTCTCGTAGAATCCATAGATGGGGTGCGGCCAGATCCAGATGCTTCTGCCACTATAGCTGCTCGGCCGCGTACAGTATTTTGTTTGTCACCCACTCGATTCACCTGATTGTTGCTAGCAACTAATTTCAGTGCCCAAGATGTGACCGACACAGATGATTTCCGAGAGGAAGCATTTGAGTGGTCTCGGTCTTGGCTTTGAAGGCGCCGGAGTATAGGTACCGCACTCGCATTCTTGTCCGCACCTAATGTCGGAGGTACGAAAGTATCAGAATTAATGGTTTTGCGTGGCAGCCTTGCTCCACTCGAAGCCCTCGACCGTGTTTGAACCTCTGCATCGTCGAATTTGCTAGAGATACTAGGCGCTCTACTGCTTTTTTTGCTTGTTCCACTCCAGAGATAAGTCTTCCAATTACGCACGGTCTCTGTTGGCATTTCTGAAACCGAGTTGATAGATTCAGCATCG
>Ga0307515_10001640_pt1 | contig 49762 bp, 53 predicted proteins | sample 17_EM_MG_FD_194513 | JGI IMG/M metagenome (GOLD analysis project Ga0307515, IMG submission 194513) | Populus trichocarpa ectomycorrhiza microbial communities from riparian zone in the Pacific Northwest, United States - 17_EM | ecosystem: Host-associated > Plants > Roots > Unclassified | place... | reverse complement strand
AAGAAGTGCTGCCGCTGATGCAGGCCTTCTGGGAGCTGGTGTGCAGCCGCCTGGACGCGCGGCAGTGCGGCGGCCGGCTGAAGCAGTGGCTCAACTACCTGCGCCGCCACCACCCCGAGGCCCAGGCAGCCTATGCAGAGCTGCGCACCGTCAACGACCCGCGCGAGATCGCCCGCTGGTTGCGCGAAGCGCTCGCTGTGTCAACCCACCAGGTTCCTGAGTTCGCCTGATCGCACGAGCGCAGCGACGTGCCCCATCGAGCAACGCCCGCGGAACCGGCTTTGCCGGGCCGGTGGGCGGCGCCCATTGGGGGCAGGAGCGCAGCGACTGGGGGGCCAACATCACTCCGGTTCGATCTTCGCGTCCTTCACCACCTTGCCCCAGCGCGGCGCCTCGGCCTTGATCAGCGCGGCGAACTCTTCGGGCGTGCCGCCCACCACTTCGTTGCCCTGCTCGAGGATGGTCTTGCGCAGGCCGGCGTCCTGCAAGGCCTTGTTGCCGACGGCGTTGAGCTGCTTCACGATGTCTGCCGGCAGGCCCTTGGGGCCGACGATGCCCTGCCAGTTGAGCACCTCGACGGCGGGGTAACCGGATTCGGCCATGGTGGGCAGATCAGGGTAGAGCGCCGAGCGCGTTTTGCTGGTGATGGCAATGCCGCGCAAGCGGCCCCCCTTCAGCGACGGCGCGGCCGCGTACATCTGCTCGAACATCATGTCGACCTGGCCGCCCATCAGGTCGGTGGCGCCGGCAGCGCCACTCTTGTAGGCCGCATGGATCATGTCGATGCCGGCGGCGTGCTCGAACAGCGCGCCGCTCAGGTGGTGGGTGCCGCCGATGCCGCCCGAGGCATAGCTGAGCTTGCCGGGCGAGGCCTTGGCGGCGGCCACGATGTCTTTCACGGTCTTGTACGGTGAGTCGGTTTTCACCATCAGCACCAGCGGACCGCGCTCGATCAGCATGATCGGCACGATGTCGTGGAACGGGTCGTAGTTGAGCTTCTTGAACAGCGCGTGGTTCACCGCCAGTGGCGCGAAGTTGCCCATGCCGATGGTGTAGCCGTCGGGCTTGGCTTTGGAGATGGCCTCGGTGCCGATGTTGCCGCCGGCACCGGCCTTGTTGTCGATGATGATGGTCTGGCCGATCAGCGTCTGCATCACGCGCGCTACTTGGCGCGAGCGGTTGTCGGCGTTGCCGCCGGCTGCGTAGGGGCAGATCCAGGTGATCAGCTTGCTGGGGTACTTGTCTTGCGCGAAGCTGAACTGGGGCAGCAGGGCGGCGCTGCCGCCGGCTTGCAACAGGGTACGGCGTTTCATTGGGGTATCTCCTGACAGGGTAGTCGCACAGCATAGCCTCACCGCCGCACGGGCGGCAGTCAGGGAAAGCCCCGCGCCGGGGCGTGCGGGATCAGTGGTGGGTGGGCGTTGCCCGCGGCGGCGAGTTGCGCGCGCAGTGCATCGATGGGCATGTAGCCGCGACCCACCAGGTGCAGGTGATCGCCATGCTCGGCAATCAGCGCCGGGAAGCCGCGAATGCCCCAGGTCTGCGTCTGCTGGAAATCGGCCAGCGTGGCATCGCGCATCTCTTGCGATGCGAAAGCCTTGGCGAAGTCGCCGCGCGGGATGCCGAGTGCGTGGGCCACGTCGGCCAGCACCTCGGGCTGGGTGACGTCGCGGCCTTCGGCATAGAACGCAGCCTGCACGGCCTTGAAATAGCGCCAGACCAACTTGGGCCACAACGTGCGCACCGTCACGGTGGCGCGAGCGGCCGGTTCGGTGTCGTAGATGAAGCCGGGTGCATGCAGCGCGCCGTGCGGTGCCGGTGCAAAGGGCTGGCCGCTGGCCTCGGCCACGTGGTGCCAGTGGCCCAGCAACTCGTCCGCGCGAGCAGGCGTCATCGTGTCGGTGGTGAAGGGGCGCAGGCCACCCATCACCAGGGCGAGCTGAAGCGGCGCGGCGTCGCCGGGATCGTTCAGCAGTTGGTCCAGGGGCTTGGCAAAGCCATAGCACCACGAGCACATGGCATCGGCAACGTAGATGAGGTTCATGGACAGCGATGCTACCCACGATCAATGCACCCCGCGCGACCGGTGGCATTGCGCGGCTATGCTGGCGTTTTTCGCCAAGCGGCCCCTTCCATTCTCATGAACAAACTCCGACGTATCTTGATTGCTGCAGGCCTGTGGGCCATGGCGTCCGCGTGTCTTGCGCAAGCCTGGCCGAGCAAGCCTGTGCGCATCGTCGTGCCGTATGCGCCGGGCGGGATCAGCGACGCCGTCGCACGTTTGCTGGCTGAGCGACTGGCACCCGCGCTGGGCCAGGCGGTGGTGGTGGAGAACCGGCCCGGCGCGAGCGGCACCACCGGCATGGATGCGGTGGCCAAGGCGACTGATGGCCACACCTTCGCCTTCTCGGCGATCAGCCCGCTGACGCTCAACCCTCACCTTCAGCGCATGCCGTACGAGCCGCTGAAAGATGTGGTTCCGGTGGCTTCGGTGATGTACTCGCCGGTCTACTTTGTCGCCACTCCTGCCTTCAGCGGCAAGAGCTTTGCCGACGTGATCTCGCAGTCGAAGGCACAGCCGGGCAAGCTCAACGTGGCCACGTCGGGCATGGGCAGCGTGGGGCACGTGATGCTCGAGCAGATCAGCCGCAAGTCGAACGTGAAGTTCAACCACATCCCGTACAAGGGCAGCAGCCAGGTGATCAACGACGCAGTGGGCGGGCAGTTCGAGCTCTTCACCATCAACCCGGGCCCGGCGACGAACGGGCTCATCGCGCAGGGCAAGTTGCGGGTGCTGGCCGTGGCGGCGTCGCAGCGGCTGACCGCGTTCCCCGATGCGCCCACCTTCATTGAGCTCGGCCAGCCCGATGCGAACCTCAGTTCGGTGTTCGGCATCTTCGCGCCGGCGCGCACGCCACCCGAGGTGCTGAAGCGGCTCAACACCGAGGTCAACAAGGTGCTGGCCGACAAGGACCTGCAAGACCGCCTGGCCAAGCTCGACAACCTGGTGAGCACCGGCAGCATCGAGCAATTCACCGCACAGGTGCAGCGCGAATACGAGGCGAATGCGCGGGTGATCAAAGAGGCGGGCATCAAGCTCGATTGACCAAGTGAGAGCCAGCCGCACGGTCAGCGCGCCGGGCCGTTCACAGCGAGAGCGGACCCTTGCGGACGGGCGCCCGCCTTGCTCGGCAGGCGGGGTGTCGGCATGAATGTCGGCATCTACCTCGCGGTCATCCAGTTCTTCTTTGCGCTGTCGTGGACGGTGTACGTGATCTTCCTGCCGCAGTTGGCGGCGCAGGTGGGCATTCCGCGCAGCGCGGTGATCTACGTGCTGATGCTCGACCAGCTGATCTTCGTGCTGGCCGACTACGCCATGGGTGTCGCCAGCGACCGCGCGGTGCGTGTGGTCGGGCGTCTCGGCCGCGCGGTACTGGCCGTCACGGTGCTGTCGTGCGCTGCGTTCCTGTTGCTGCCCGTGGTGGCGCCTTCGGGCTCGGCACCGTTGTTCCTGGGGCTCGTGGTGCTGTGGTCGATCACGTCGTCGGCCCTGCGGGCACCGCCGCTCACTTTGATCGGGCGGCACGCGGCCAAACCGCAGCAACCCTGGCTGATCAGTCTGTCGATGCTCGGCTTGGGGCTGGCCGCCGCGATCGGGCCTTATGTGAGCGTGGCGCTGCGAGAAGTCGACCCGCGCTGGCCGTTCTTGCTGTCGAGCGTCGCCTTGGCACTGGCGACTGGCGGCATCGTGGCGGCGGAGCGAGCGTTGGTCGCCCGGCCTGCATCAGCCGCTAAGCCGCACACGACGAACCCGGGGCCGCGTGGTGCGCCGGCGGCCACCGGTTTCCTGATCGCAGCCGTGCTGGCCGCGGCGGCATTCCAGCTGCACACGGCGCTGAACAGCCCGCGGCTTTATCTGCGTTTCGCCAGCCCGGCCGATCTGCAGTGGTTGGCACCGCTGTTCTGGGTGGGCTTCAACCTCGCCATGCTGCCGGCAGGCTGGGGGGCGCGGCGGGTGGGCGGCTGGCGCGTGATGGCCGCTGCGGGCGTGGTGGCTGCGGCGGCCTCTCTCGGCGCACAGCAGGCCACGGCCCTGCCGCAACTCATCACGGCGCAGCTGGTGGCGGGGGCGGCGTGGGCCTGCCTGTTGTTGAGCGGGTTCTCGGTCGCATTGGCCCTGGGTCACACCGGGCAGGAAGGGCGCTTCGGTGGCGCCTTGTCGTCGGTGCTGGCCATGGCAGCGCTCGGCAGGTTGGCGGTGGTCACGATGGAGTGGCAGAAAGCCCCTGCGGCGCAGGCAGCATTGGCCTGGGCGCCCGTGTTCGGCTGGCTGCTGGCGGGCGTCGTTCTGTACGTGCTCGCGAGGCCGCGTTCCGCCGTTGCAGTACCCTGAGGGTTTTCATGGCCAGGAGGCCCTGTGAAGACCTTCCAGATCGAACTGCAAAAAGTCAAAGCCATGGGCAACCGCAACGGGCTCGTTGAAGCCCGCATCGACGCGTTGGTATTGCCCATCAACGGACGCGGCGACGAGAACGCCAGCACCACGCTGAGCTTCAGCGAAGAAACAGCGCGCGTGCTGATGCTGCTGCTCAAGCAGCAGCTGGCCGAGATCGACGGCCGCAAGGCGCGCAGCCAGCGCTGAGGTCACAAGAAGAAACAAGAGGAGGCTGCCGATTGCTCAAGCCAATAGGCCGGGGTGCCGAAGAAGAGAGACAACTGCCGGCAGCAGGCACCGTCGGATAGCCGGTTACGGTTGCCGAGTGGGCGGTTACCAACCGATTCCCAGTCGGGCGACAATCACGAGCAGGCTCTGAGCCCCGATGCCAAACCACATTGCCCCCATCAAAACGCCGCTTGGCGTGGATGAACTCCGCCACCGCACGCGTGGTCTGGGGCAGCGTTTTCGCACGGTTTTGCTGCTGGTCGACGGCCGCCGGCCCCTGGGCGACGTGCTGGGCATGGCGCACAAGGCCGGAGCCCACACCACCCACTTCGAAGAGCTGGTACGCATGGGGCTGGTCGAGATCCCGAGCGAGATCGCGGCACCCGAGCCTGTCGAAACCATCCCGGGTGCCTTGGACACCCCGCGGCTGACGAGTGTCGAGCTCGACGTGTTTGCCGATGCGCCGTTGACGCCGATGGGCGCGTTGGAGCCCGAAGTCGACAACGGGCCGGACACGGTGGCCGACGCAACGTACGACGACGAACTCGAAGACGAACCCGTTGCACGGGTCGCCGAGGTCGAGATGGCTACGGCGCGAATTCTGCCCATCGTCGAGGTGGCCTCCATCGCCGCGCCGCGCCTGCCGGTGGCGCCGAGCCGGCAAGCGGTGGTGGTTCCGACTCGGCCCGCGCCTTCGGCGCGCTATGTCGAACCCGAAGTGGTCATTTCGGACACGCCGCGTGCGCCCGAGTGGATGCAGCAGGTGCGCGAAACCCCGTTCAAAGTGGCTGACCACGCGCGTCCTGCACCGGGCATGACGGACGAGCAGCGCATGCAGTACGTGCGCGATTTGCTGCTCGATACCTTGCGTCGCGATTCGATCCTCTTCGCCACTTTCGCGGTGGGTCGGGTGCGTGGCGCGATGACGCAGAAAGAGCTGATCAAGCTGGTGTGGGAGATCGAGCGCGATCGTGCCCACACCCGCCGCAACCGCGAGCAACTGCTCAACCTGCAGCGCGCCCGCGAACTGCTGGGCATGGGCAACACGCTCGTGGCCGGAGACAGCCAGCCCGGCCCCAGCTCGGAGTTCTGACCAGGCTGTTGGCAGGCCCGGCGCAGAGCCGGTGACGAAGCCGGGCGTCGGGCGTCAGCCCTCATCCACCTTGAATGAGGGGCCCCCTAATGGTCCTAAGTCACGTGAAACGTGTCAGACGAATTCCTACATTTGTCTCATCCTCTTTGCGACAACGCAGAGAGGCACAGGCTTAGGGACACCAACCCTGTCAACTCTTAAGCTTCATTCCACGTTGTCATCACGGTAGAGCAGCAGGAGATCGTTGCCATGAACACCGAATTTGGTTCCTTGCAGTGCGCGGCTTATGAGTTGCGCTTCCAATCCCTCTTCCACGAGGGCCGGGCGTTGACCTTCCCTTGCGACGCAGGCGGGCATGTGCAACTCGACTCGCTCAGCGACCGTGCACGCGACAATTACCTGTACGCACGCGCCGTGGTGGGTCGCGAATACTCCGCTCCTGCTGTCCAGCTGAGCGATCTGCATTGAACTGAATCGGTCGACCCGCGCCCCTCTGACACAATCACGCCGCGGCAGCGGCGCCGCATTGTGATCACGGATGGCGGTGCAAATGGGTTTGTTTTTCTTGTCGCTGGGCCTGGCGCTTGTCTCCCAGATCTGGTTGTCGATTCGAGTCGGGCGTTCCAACACGGTGTTGGCCATCCTGACCTTCTTCATCGGCTTCCCCGGCGCGCTCTACACCTTCTTGCGGCACCGTGGCGACGAAGAAACGTCGGTCACCAAGCCATTCGTCGCCAACCTCGTCTTCAGCCTGCTGTTCGTGGCGAGCATCTGGCTGATCCTGATGCCCTTGCTGGACGCGCAGTCGGCAGAATTCGAGAAATCTCTCGTTGTGGCCGCACCTGTTGGTGAGCGCCCCGCGGCGCCTGCGATCTCGGCCTCTGCGGCGCAATCTGCTTCCGCTGTATTGGCCGCCGCCTCTGCTGCCGAACCTGCTGCTTCGGCGCCTCTCGTTGACCCGATCGACGCTTTCTCGGCAGCGCTGCGCGCAGTGGGGGTGAACCACACGGTCACGCGCATGGCCGCCGCGGCGTCTGCGCCTTTGCCCGCTGGCGTGACGAGTGCCGCGTTGTTCTCGGTGACGGGCATGGGGTCGAGCGCGGCCTCTGCCGCCAGTTCGCCTGCTGGCAACGAGTTGTCGGCCACCTTGTTCACCTGCGAGTCGCTGAGCGCCTGTCGCAGCCTGGCTGGCGCGCAAATGCAGCAGAGCGGGCCCGACAAGCGCCGCGTGTTGCAGAACGGCTTGCTGCTGCTGTCGATGCCGCCTGTGGTGGCGAGCGATGCCGATCTCACGCCCGCTGCGGTGGTGAGTGCGTTTCGCAAGCTCTGAGGGTTCCCTTTGGCCATTCAATGGTTTCCCGGTCACATGCACTTGACGCGCCAGGCGATTGCCGAGCGCATCAAGGAGATCGACGTCGTAATCGAGCTGCTGGATGCCCGCTTGCCGGGCTCCAGTGCCAACCCCTTGCTGGCCGAGTTGACCGGTAGCAAACCCAAGCTCAAGCTGCTCAACAAGCAGGACCTGGCTGACCCGGAGCGCACGACGGATTGGCTCGCGTACTACAACGGCTTGCCTGCCACGCGTGCCATCGGGCTCGACGCGTCGGAGACGGCACCCGCACAGCGCCTGATCGACGCCTGCCGCGCACTTGCACCGCTTCGCGGTGGCATGGCCAAGCCCTTGCGGGTGCTGATCTGTGGCATTCCCAACGTGGGCAAGTCCACACTGATCAACACACTCACCGGCAAGCGCGCGACCAAGACGGGCGACGAAGCCGGCATCACCAAGGTCGAGCAGCGCATCGTGCTGGCGAGCGACTTTTATTTGTTCGACACGCCCGGCATGCTGTGGCCGCGCATCATCGTCGAGAAGAGCGGCTACAACCTCGCGGCCAGCGGTGCCGTGGGGCGCAATGCGTTCAACGAGGAAGAGGTGGCGCTCGAACTGTTGGCGTACCTCAAGCTGCACTACCCGCAGGCGCTGATCGATCGCTACAAGCTCGATGCCGTTTCGAATTTCGACGATGAAGCCCTGCTCACCGAGATCGGGCGCAAGCGCGGCGCGTTGCAGAGCGGCGGGCGCATCAACCTGCAGAAGGCCGCCGAGGTCGTGGTTTACGACTTTCGAGCCGGCAACCTCGGGCGCATCACACTCGAAACCCCCGACGAGTTCGCCACCTGGCTGGCCGCCGGCCAGCTGATCGAGGCGGAGCGCGCGCTCAAAAAGAAGAAGCGCACGCGTTCGGACGCCTGATCGATCGCCCAGAAGGGGCATTCGCCTGACGGCGAACTGGCAAGCGAGCGCGGGAGTAGAACCCGTGCCTCGCGCGTACACGCTGTGTACGCCACTCAGGAGATAGCCTTGAAGAAACCGTTCGTGATCGCTTTGGCCTTGTTCTGCACAGCAGTTCTGGCGCAGACGCCAGCATCAGCGCCGGCCGCCGCCACCCCGACACAGCGTCTGCGTGCCACCGTGGAAAGCTTCGACGGCACGAAGCTGGTGGTGAAGGAGCGCAGCGGCGAAGTGATCTCGCTCGTGCTGGCTGACAACTTCAGCGTGAGCGAGGTATTGCCCATCGAACTCTCGGCCATCCAGCCCAACAGCTACGTGGGAGTGGCCTCTTCGCCGCAGCCCGATGGCACGCTGCAGGCGCTGGAAGTGCTGGTCTTTCCCGAAGCGGCTCGCGGCTCTGGCGAAGGCCACTACCCGTGGGATCTGCAGCCCGGCAGCATGATAACCAACGCGACGGTGGGTGACGTGGCCAGCACACCGCAGGGCCGCACCTTGAAGCTGCGCTACAAGGGCGGCGAGCAGACGGTGACGGTGGCTGCCAATGCGCCGGTCGTCACCTTCAAGCCGGCGGACCGCACGCTCATCGTGCCCGGCGCCAGGGTGCTGGTGACGGCCCAGCTTCGCAATGGCCAGCCGACCGCGCTGCGTGCGCTGGCCGGCCGCAACGGCTTCACGCCGCCGATGTGAATCAACTGGCCTTGGACTTATTTGGTCCAGGTGTCTTTCAGCGTCGTGGTGCGGTTGAACACCAGCTTGCCGGCCGCGTGGTCGTGCCGGTCAGCCACGAAGTAGCCGTGGCGCTCGAACTGGAACTTGTCGTCCGCCTTCGCTGAGGCCAGGCCCGGCTCGACATAGGCCGTCGCGACCTTCTTGCTGTTGGGGTTGAGCACACTGAGGAAATCGCGGCCGCCCGCATCGGGCTGGGCCTCGGTGAACAGGCGGTCGTAGAGGCGCACTTCAGCGGCCACGCCGGTGCTCACGCTGACCCAGGTGACCACGCCTTTCACCTTCACCGCATCAGCACCGGGCGTGCCGCTCTTGGTGTCGGGAACGAGCTTGGCCAGCACGGCGGTGACCTGGCCCGACGCGTCCTTCTCGCAGCCGGTGCACTCGATCACGTAGCCGTACTTCAGACGCGTCTTGTTGCCGGGGTAGAGGCGGTGGTAGCCCTTGGTCGGCACTTCCAGGAAGTCTTCGCGCTCGATCCACAGCTCGTTCGTCAGCACGAAATCGCGCTGGCCGCGTTCATGGTGGCCCGGGTGAACGTGCGCGTGGCAGGGTTCCTGATGAGTCTCGCTGCCGAACACTTCGGTGAAGTTGACGAGCTTGAGTTTGAGCGGGTCCAGCACGACGCAGGCACGTGGTGCCTTGGGGTCGAGGTCGTCACGCAGCGCGATCTCGAGCGAGCTGTAGTCGATCCAGCCACCGGCCTTGCTGACGCCGCTGCGCTCGGCCAGCAGTTGCAGGCTTTCGGGCGTGTAGCCGCGCCGGCGCAGGCCGACGATGGTGGGCATGCGCGGGTCGTCCCAGCCGTTCACATGCTTCTCGTCCACCAACTGCTTGAGCTTGCGCTTGCTGGTGATGATGTAGGTGATGTTGAGCCGCGCGAATTCGTACTGGTGCGGCCGCGGCTGGGCCAGGAGGCCAAGCGTGCAGAGCTGGTCGAGCAGCCAGTCGTAGAACGGGCGTTGGTCTTCGAACTCGAGCGTGCAGATGCTGTGGGTGATGTTCTCCAGTGCGTCTTCGATCGGGTGCGCGTAGGTGTACATCGGGTAGATGCACCAGGTGTCGCCGGTGTTGTGGTGCGTGGCGCGCTTGATGCGGTAGAGGGCCGGGTCGCGCAGGTTGATGTTGGGCGAGGCCATGTCGATCTTGGCGCGCAGCACCATCGCGCCGTCGGCGTGCTGGCCGTCGCGCATCTCGCGAAAGCGGGCCAGGTTGTCGGCCGGCGTGCGGCTGCGGAACGGGCTGTCCTTGCCGGGCGTGGCGAAGTCGCCGCGGTTGTGGCGCATCTCGTCGGCGCTTTGTTCGTCCACGTAGGCGAGGCCGGCATCAATGAGCGCCTCGGCCGCGCGGTACATGAAGTCGAAGTAGTTGCTGGCGTAGTAGAGGTGGCTGTTGCCGTTGGCCTCCCAATCGAAGCCCAGCCACTTCACCGCGTCGAGGATGGAGTCGACGTACTCCTGCTCTTCCTTCTCGGGGTTGGTGTCGTCGAAGCGCATGTGACACACGCCGGCGTAATCGCGCGCCAAGCCGAAGTTCAGGCAAATGCTCTTGGCGTGGCCGATGTGCAGGTAACCGTTCGGCTCGGGTGGAAAGCGGGTGCGAATCTTCGCGGGGTCGAGCGGGCCGGCGGCCTGGTGCACCGCATCGCCCGGCGTGCCGGCGAAATGGCGGCTCGCGTAGGTGCCCTGGGCCAGGTCGCGTTCGATGATCTGGCGCAGGAAATTGCTGGGCTTGTGGTCTTCAGCGGGCGTGTGGCTTTTGTCGTCGCTCATGCAAGGCGCTTCAAATCGAGAGGTGGGTGGCCGAAGACAGCCGCAAAGTGGTGAGAAGAGCGGGCGAAAAACGGGTGCAAAACGATTGTAGACCGCACCCCCTGCGGGGCCTTTGCCTTGGGCAGCGTGGCACAGCGGCGGCCTCGATCAACCGCCCTGTCGATGACGTGGGCGTCTGCTTTACGTACAGCAACATTCGCTTTACGACGGCTTACTTACGCCGGTGTGAACGGATGACGGGGCTGCCGCGTTGTGTGCTCAAGCCGGCCAATTTGTGCCCGGTTTGAAAAGGAGAGCACATCATGTTCAACCGCAAATCTTCGATCGCCGCCGCGCTGCTTGCGCTGGGTACCGTCTGCGCCGGCACTGCTCATGCATCCAACGTGCAATGGTCGATCGGCATCAACCTGCCACCGGTAGGCACCGTGATTGCAAGCGAGCCGGTGTACTACCAAGCTCAGCCGACCTATTACGAGCCGGCACCTGTCTATGTGCAGCCCGCCCCGGTGGTCGTGTACCGCCCGGCTCCGCGTGTCGTGTATCGCCCCGAGCTGGTGTATGCACCGCGCTACTACGGTCCCGGTGTGGTCCGTGCAGGCTGGGCGGTGCCGGGCCGTGGCTACGGCTATGGCCACGGGCGTGACCATGACCACGATCGCTACGACGAGCGCCGTGACCATGACGGTCGTGGCGACGGGCATTGGGACCGTGGCCAACCTGAACCGCGCCGCCACCACCATTGAGATCGGGCTTCACGCCTGATCGATGAAACCAAGGGCCGCCAGCGCATTCGCAGGCGGCCCTTTTTCTTTCCTGATTGCCTTTTCCGGATTACCAGTTGTCGCTGCGCGTCATGGCTTCCCAAGTGCCAGCGTTGTTGGCCTTGTAGACGCTGACGACGCCGTACTTCTGCTCGCCATCGGCCTGGAAGCGCATGTTGTTGGTGACGGGCGCCAAGGCATCGATGACCTTGAGTTGAGCCGTCAGCTTCTTGGGGTTGACCGTCTGGGCCCGCTGCATGGCCGAGGCCAGCACGTAGGTCACGTCGTAGGCGTAGTGCGCACCGTACACCGGCTCGCCTTTGTAGGCGGCAGCGAACTTGGCCAGGAACTTCGGCCCGGCGTTGAACTCGCGGGCCTCGACGATCGGCGAGGTGGCGTACACCGCGCGAATGCCGCGCGCCATGCCCGGCATCTTGTTGGTCTTGATGGTGTCGCCACCGACGACTTGCATGTCGGTGAGGCCGGCCTTGACCATTTGCTCGATCAGCGCGCCGACCTGGAAGTCAGCCAGCGTGGTGACGAACACGTCCACGCCCGTCGTCTTCAGCACCTCGACCAGCGGGCCGAACTCGGTGGTCTTGTCGTCCAGCGATTGGCGAACCGTCACCGGGCGATTGGCCTTGACGATTTGTGCGGCGGCCAGGTCGGCGAGGCCCTTGCCATACGGCGTGCCATCGTCGACCACCGCGAACTTGGTGGCCCCGCGCAGCTCGGCCGCGTACGAGCCCAATGCCTTGGATTGCAGCGCGTCGTTGGCCACCAGGCGCAAGGTGGTCGGCAGGTTGAGCTGCGTGAATTCGGGCTTGGTCGAGATGGCCAACTGCGCAATGTCGTGCTTTGCGTAGATCGGTGCGGCGGCGATGCTCACGCCCGAGTTGAGGTGGCCCACCACGGCCACCACGCCAGCATCGACCAGGGTCTGCGCGACCTTCTTGCCTTCATCGGCGTTGGCCTTGTCGTCGACGGCGACGACCTCGAGCTTGACCAGCTTGCCGTCGATCTTGAAACCGCTGGCGTTGAGCTCGTCGACGGCGAGCTGAACGCCGTTCTTCATGTCGATGCCCAGGGCCGAGAGCGGCCCGCTCATCGGTTGGGCCACGCCGATCTTCACGGTGTCTGGGATGCGGTCGCAGCCGGAGAGGATGAACGCAGCGGCGAGCGATGTGGTGAGAAGGGCAGAACGCAAAGAGAACATGGGGGCGCCTGGAGTGGAGTTGCGGTGCGTGTGCACGATCTGCGCCAATCCATCGCCTTTCCCGATCATGGACATCGCCAATGTGTGAAATGTCGCGGCATCGATCTGCATGCACATCAGGCGTGCGTGCGGTGCAGGCTTTCGTGGCCAGATGCAGTGCGTGCGATCGACGCGATTGCCGAACGCGGTGCCTGCGGCCCAAAACGAGGCGCCTGCCTACTGCTTGTCGGCTTCTTTGTCGCTCTCTCGCCGCATGCGCTCGATCTCCTGGCGGATCATGCGTTCACGCAGGCCTTCGCTTTGCAGGCTGACGAAGGTCAGCACGCCGTGGACCAGCAGGCCGAACCCCCAACCCATGAGTGCCATGCGGCTGAAGGGGCGGCCGGTGAACTCGCTGAGGGCGAACAGGCCCAGGTTCACCACCACGAACACCGTGGCGTGCTTGTAGAACCCCAGCTTGCGGCGCACCCGGCGGTGCGCTCGTGCTTCGATGCTGTCGGGGATGCGGTCTCGCATCACATGGCTTTGAAGAGGTGCGCGTAGAGACGGCTCACGCCCAGCTTGTCGGCATGGCCGCGCAGCGTGAGGGTGATCTTGCCGGCCTCGTCGCGCACGGCGGTGGCGATGGCGTCGGCGCGCACCACGGTGCCGCGGTGGATCTGCCAGAAGCGCTGCATGTCGAGCTGCGGCAGCAACTCGCGCAGCGAGATGCGGATGAGGTGCTCGCGCTCGGTCGTCACCAGGCGCACGTATTTGTCGGCCGCCTCGAAGTACAGCACGTCGTCGATCTTCACCATGTGGATCGCGGCACCCACGCCGGCCTGGATGACGCTCAGCTTGGGGCCTTGCATGCTCGGCGCAGTGGCCACTAGCAGGCTGCGCAGCTGCGCCAGAGCGGTGTCCATCGCGCCGTCGCCAATCTGGGGCTGCTGACGCTGCTGCAAGGCAGTTTGCAGGCGAGAGCAGGTCTGCGCCAGGCGATCGGGCGAGACGGGCTTGAGCACGTAGTCGACGGCGGCGCGGTCGAAGGCTTCGAGCGCGTACTGGTCGTGCGCGGTGACGAACACCACCAGCGGGAAGGGCTCGCCCTCGGGCCAGTCTTCGGCCAGTGCGTGGGCGGCCTCGAGGCCACTCAGGCCGGGCATGCGGATGTCGAGGAACAGGATCTGCGGGCGCAGCTCCAGCGCCTTCTGCACTGCCGCCTCGCCGTGGCCCACGGTGGCCACGATGGACAGCTCGGGCCACAGGCGGGCAAGCTCGACCTTCAAGTGGGCGGCCAGCAGGGGTTCGTCTTCGGCGATGAGGGCGGTGGCATTCATGGCATCAGGCGCTTAGGCAATCAGGCACTTAGGCAGTGCGGTTGAGAGGAATGCGAACGGTGGCGAGTGTGCCGCCTTCGCCGTCATCGGGCGTGCCGAGAACCAGCGAGGCAGCGTTGCCATACAGCGTCGACAGGCGCTCGCGCACCTGCGTGACGCCGAAGTGCGTGCCGTCGTTCGCAACGTCGGAGAGCCCGGCGCCGGTGTCGCGCACGCTCAGCACCAGGGCGCTGCCTTCAGCGCGCGCGGTCACCAGCAGGCGGCCGCCATCCACATGCGGCTCCAGGCCGTGCTTGATGGCGTTCTCGACCAGCGGTTGCAGCAGCAGGGTGGGCACGGCAAGTTCGCCCAGCGCTTCGGGGAAGTCGACCTGCGCCTGCAGCCGGTCACCCATGCGGATCTTCATCAGCGCCAGGTAGTCGGCGATGCGGCCGAACTCGGCCGACAGCGGGTGCAGCATGTTGCGTGACGCGGTGAGCGTGGAACGCATGAACGCGACCAGGTGGTCGAGCATGAGCTGGGCGCGCGGGGGGTCCATGCCGATCAGCACGCGCAGGTTGGCCAGCGTGTTGAAGAGCATGTGCGGCTCGAGTTGCGAGGCCAGCAGCTTGAGCTGGTTCTCGGCGGCGTCGCGCTGGGCGGTGGCGACCAGTTGTTCCAGCCGTTCGCCGCGGCCGCGCGAATAGAAGAAGTAGCTGATGGCGGTGCTGGCCGTGAGCGCCACGAACAGATAACCCAGGGATTTGCGCAATGAGTGCGACAGCTTGTCGAGGGTCGAGCAGCCGCAGTACAGATCACCGATCGCTGCGCCCAGGGCGTAGCCGCAGAGGATGCCCACCCCCATCAGCAAGACACGACGCCAACCCGTTGGCCAGTCGCTCTGCGGATCGCGCTTTTTGAAGAGCAGGCGCCCGAAGTCGATGCAGGCCCAGATGCACAGGCCGATGGCCTGCGAGTACACCATCTGGGTCAGCGGATCGTCGTTGCGCAGCGCCAGCCCGATTCCAATGACCGTGTTGAACCCCAGGACGACGAGGGCGTGTCGCAGGAAATAGGAGACGCTGTTCTTCTCGACGGGCATGGTGCTGGGCAGTCTACTTGGCGCGGGGCTCAACCTCTCAGGCCAGGCTCAGCGCGCTGGCCGAAGGTGCCGTGCGCAGGATACGCAGCGAACGCGCCAGGAACATGCCCGACAGCGCGCCGTAGACCAGCGGCATCACCATGCTGAACACCGTGCCGTGCGCCCAGTCGTGATGCAGCATCAGCGTCACGGTGGTGACGTAGCGCACCGCGAACACCGACCACATGCCGATCAGCGGCCAGAGGCTGCCTTGCACGGCATAGCGGCCGGCGCCTTCGTACTGCACCTTGCGCGGCCAGGCCAGCCAGTGGTTTGCTGCCACCGCCAGGGCGACGCCAGCAACCCAGAGTGCCAGCACCTCGGCGTGCAGGCCGAAGGCGTTCGTCACGCCCGACAGCGAAAGCGCACCCAGCGCCACGGGGGCGATGGCCAGGCGCCGCAGGGTGACGACGTGGTCGACCACCTGCTTCAGCCCGAGGTAGGTGATCAGGGCCAGGATGCCCCACACCCAGGGCGGGGTGTGTGCGAGGACTTGTTGGATGACGATGGAGAAGGGCAGGTCGGTCGGCATGGTGGTCTCCGGGTTGGGATGCGATGGCGCGACTGTGCCGAGCCCGGGTGGGGCCCGCGAGAGCGGTGCGACGAAGCGATGAACTCCGGCGCGAAGCGTGGGCGGTGCGGCGCGAAATGCAACACCGGATGGCTATAGTCAACGCCCCAAGCCCTGCGGAGAGATGAATGGACCAAGCCCTTGCGAGCCCGGTGAAGCGGTGGGTTGCCACACTGATCGGGGCGGCCGGCCTGGTGGCCTGCGGTACGCCGCCTTCGGCACCGCCGCCGACCGTGCCGGCGCGGGCGCCTGCTGAACCTGTTGCCTCGCCTGCACCGCCAGTTGCAGCGGCATCGCAGCCCTACAGCGATCCCGTGGCCGCACGCTTCCCCGAGCCGGCCGTGAGCTACCGCACCCCGGCGTTCTTCGAAGACGGCCGCACGGGTTTCACCACCAATGCTGAGCTGCAGTCGTGGGTGCGCGGGCTGGGCAGCTATGGCACGGCCGGTGTGCACCTGCTGAGCGTGGGCACGTCGCAGAACGGCGTGCCGCTCGAGGCCTTGCTGTTCACCCGCAACCCGGATGCCAGCCCTGCCGCGCTGCTGCGCAGCGGCCGGCCCACGGTGCTGCTGATTGGCCAACAGCACGGCGACGAGCCGGCTGGCAGCGAAGCGCTGCTGGTGTTGGCGCAGGAGCTGGCCCGCGGCAAGTTGCATCCGCTGCTCGACCGCATCAACGTCATCGTCCTGCCGCGCGCCAACCCGGACGGTGCCCTGGCCGGCCAGCGCGTCACCGCCAGCGGCATCGACGCCAACCGCGACCACCTGCTCCTCAAAACGCCCGAGGCACTGGCCCAGGCGCGGCTGGTGCGCGACTACCAGCCGGTGGTGGTGGTGGACGCCCACGAGTACACCGTCGTCGGCCGCTTCCTGCAGAAGTTCGGCGCCTTGCAGCGCTACGACGCGCTGGTGCAGTACGCGATGACGGCCAACATGCCGGCCTTCGTGACCAAGGCATCGGAAGAGTGGTTCAGGCAGCCCTTGTTGAAGAGTCTCGAGCAGCAGAATCTGAGCTCGCAGTGGTACTACACCACCTCGACCGACCTCGCCGACAAGAAGCTCTCGATGGGCGGCACGCAGCCCGACACCGGCCGCAACGTCAACGGCCTCACCAACGCGGTCAGCATCTTGATCGAGACGCGCGGCGTGGGCATCGGCCGCCTGCACCTGAAGCGTCGCGTGCACACCCACGTGACGGCCATCACCAGCGTGCTGCAAAGCGCAGCCGACCGCGCGGGCGACCTCGTGAAGCTGCGGCAGTACGTGGACGCCGAAGTCAGCGCCAAGGCGTGCCAGGGCCAGATGGTGGTGGAAGCCGGGCCCACGGCCGCCGAATACACGCTGCAGATGATCGACCCGGTCACAGGCATCGACAAGCCCGTCACCGTGAGCTGGGACTCAGCGCTGGTGTTGCGCGACCTGAAGGTGCGCAACCGGCCTTGCGGCTACTGGCTGGCCGCCGACCAGGGCGACGCGGTGGCCCGCTTGCGCAACCTGGGCGTGCGGGTGGAGCAGGTGGCCGCCGTCGGCGTGGTGCAGGGCGAAACCTACAGTGAAATTTCGCGTGAACAGGGTGCGCGGCAAGACGTGCGCGGCACCATCGCCGATGCCGGCAGCAGCGTGCTGCGGGTCGAAGTGCAGACCACGCCAGCGCTGCTCGATGCGCCGGTGGGCAGCTATTACGTGCCCTTGAGCCAGCCCTTTGCCAACCTGGCAATCGCGGCGCTGGAGCCGGACACGCAGAACAGCTACTTCGCCAACGGCATCATCAGCGCCGTCGGCAAGCAGGCGCGAGTGACCACGCTGCCGGGCATCAAGCTGGTGGTGATGCCCTGAGGGCAGACGCGAGGCCCGTGCGCCGGGCCGCATCCCCTCGGGGGATCGGCTGACGTACCCGTCGGCCGAGGGGCTGACATCACCGTCCCCTGCTGCCGCCGAAGATGCCGCCCAGCACGCCGCGGATGATCTCGCGGCCCACGCTGGAGCCCATGGTGCGGATGGCCGACTTGGCCATGGTCTGGGCCAGCCCATCGTGCTTGGCGCCGCGTGGCCCGGTGGTGCCAAACAGCACGTCGTTCAGCCCACCGAGAATGCCGCCACCCGGCGCCGCGGCAGTACCTGCCGGGATGGTGCCGGAACCCTCGGGCTGCTTCTGTGCTGCCTCGGCGCCCGCGACGGCACGGCCCTTGAGCTTCTCGTAGGCCGATTCGCGGTCGACCGTTTTCTCGTAGACACCGGCCACCAGTGAATTGGCGATCAGCGCCTTGCGTTGCTCGGGCGTGATCGGCCCGATCTGGCTGCCCGGGGGCAGCACGAACACGCGCTCGGTGATGCTGGGCCGGCCCTTCTCGTCGAGCATGCTGACCAGCGCCTCGCCCACCGCGAGTTCGGTGATGGCGGTCTCGATGTCCAACCCCGGCTTGGCGCGCATGGTGCTCGCGGCGGCCTTCACCGCCTTCTGGTCGCGCGGCGTGAAGGCGCGCAGCGCGTGCTGTACCCGGTTGCCGAGCTGGGCCAGCACGGTGTCGGGGATGTCGAGCGGGTTCTGCGTCACGAAGTACACGCCGACGCCCTTGGAGCGCACCAGCCGCACCACGAGCTCGATGCGCTCGACCAGCGCCGTGGGCGCGTCCTTGAACAGCAGGTGGGCCTCGTCAAAGAAGAACACCAGCTTGGGTTTTTCCAGGTCGCCCACCTCGGGCAGCTGCTCGAACAGCTCGCTCAGCATCCACAGCAGGAAGGTGGCGTACAGGCGCGGCGCGTTCATCAGCTTGTCGGCGCTGAGAACGTTGATCACGCCCTTGCCACCATCGGCCGTCTGCATGAAGTCGGCGATGTTGAGCATGGGCTCGCCGAAGAACTTGTCGCCGCCTTGCTCGCTGATCTGCAGCAACCCGCGCTGCACCGCGCCGATGCTGGCCGCGCTCACGTTGCCGTACTCGGTGGTGAACTGGCTGGCGTTGTCGCCCACATGCTGCAGCATTGCGCGCAGGTCTTTCAGGTCGAGCAGCAGCATGCCGTTGTCGTCGGCGATCTTGAACACCAGGTTCAGCACCCCGGCCTGGGTTTCGTTGAGCGCCAGCATGCGGGCCAGCAGCAGCGGCCCCATGTCGCTGACGGTCGCGCGCACCGGGTGGCCTTGCTCGCCGAACACGTCCCACAGCGTGGCAGGGCAGGCGGCGGACACGGGCGTGTCGATGCCGCGCTCCTTCAGTACCGCGGCCAGCTTGTCGCCGACCTTGCCGGCCTGCGTGATGCCGGTCAGGTCGCCCTTCACATCGGCCATGAAGACCGGCACGCCGAGCTGGCTGAAGTTCTCGGCCAGCGTTTGCAGCGTGATGGTCTTGCCGGTGCCGGTGGCACCGGTGATCAGCCCGTGTCGGTTGGCCAGGGCAGGGAGCAGAAAGCACTCGGTCTTGTCGTGCTTGGCGATCAGGATCGGGTCGGCCATGGTGGGTCCTTGGAGTGTGGGAGCGAGTCTAGCGAAACGCCTTCTACCTGCGACCGATCGCATAATCCGCGGACGAAACGGCGGCGCTTCCCGTCGTGAACGGAGCCTGAAGCTGCCATGCAGATCCTGTTGGTCGAAGACGATGCCGACCTGGCCGAATCGACGGCCCGCGCCCTGCGCTCGCAGGGCTGGCATGTCGACGGCACGGCGCGCGGCGAGCCGGTGCCTCTGTCGGTGCAGCAAGATCCCTACGATCTGCTGATTCTCGACGTGGGCCTGGCCGGCATCGATGGTTTCGAGACCCTGCGCCGGGTGCGCGCCGCGGGCTCGCGGCTGCCGGTGCTGATGCTCACCGCGCGCGATGCGGTGGAAGACCGCGTTCGCGGCCTCGAGAGCGGTGCCGACGATTACCTCGTGAAACCCTTTGCGCTGGCCGAGCTGGTGGCGCGCGCGCGCGCCCTGGTGCGCCGCAGCCGCGCCAGCGACGGCGACGTGATGACGCTCGGCCTCATCCGGCTCGACCTCGATGCCAAGCTCGCCTTCCTGAACGATGCGCCGATGGCCTTGTCGGCGCGTGAGTGGACGGTGCTCCAGTACCTGGCGCTGAGGCTGGGCAAGGTGGTGGCCAAGGCGCAGATCGTGGGCTTGCTGCCGCAGTGGGACGAATCCAATTCCGGCAACGCCGTCGAGGTGCTGATGTCGCGCCTGCGCGCCAAGCTCGAGCCGGGCGGCGTGCGCATCCGCACTGTGCGTGGCCTGGGCTACTTGCTCGAGGAAACGCCCGCTTCGTGACGCCACCGGCCCCGCCACGCCCCGCGAGCATCCGCCGGGCCTTGCTGCTGTGGCTGCTGCTGCCGCTCGTCGGCCTGGTGCCGCTGGCGGCGGCCTTGCTCTACGCCATCACCGTGCGGCCGGCGCTCGATTCGCTGGACCGCAGCCTTGGCGGCACGGCGGTCGCGCTTGCTCACTTGCTGGCCGACGATGGCGGTCGCGTGGCCCTCACGCTCAGCGAGCAGACCGCGGCGGCCTTGCGCACCGACCTCTACGACTCGGTGTACTTTGTGGTCGGCGACCCGCAGGGCCGCGTGCTCGCGGGCGATGCCGACCTGGCCGCGCTCGAGGCCACCCGCTTGCGGCTGGCCGTTGGCGAATGGCGGCGCTTCGACGCCGACCTGCATGGCACGGCGGTGCGCGTGGTGGCCTACGGTGCGGCCTGCGGTGTGCCCGTGGCGAGCTGCCTGGTGCTGGTGGCCGAATCGGGCGGCAAGCGTGGCGAGGCCGAGCGCCAGGTGTTCGTGGGTGCCATGCTGGCGATGTTGGGCGTGGCGGCTGTGCTGGCCGCGCTCGGCTACGTGGCAGTGGCACGCGGTTTGCGGCCGCTGCGTCGGCTGGGGGACGAGATCGAGCAGCTCTCGTTCGAGAACCTGCAGCCCGCGCGCGCCGCCGATGCACCCGGTGAAGTGCTGCCGTTGGTCGAGGCGCTGAACCGACTGCTGGCGCGGCTGCGGGCGGCTTCGCAGGCACAGCAGGCCTTCATCGCCGATGCAGCCCATCAGTTGCGCACGCCGCTGACAGCGCTGCACACCGAGAGCGAACTCGCTTTGCTGGAGCCGCATCCACCGGAGGTGGACGCCACGCTGCGGCGCCTGCACCGCGGCAGCGCACGCGCGGCTCGGCTCGCGAACCAGCTGCTGGCGCTGGCGCGTGCCGAATCGGCGACGCAAGGCAAGCCGGCCGCGCGGCTGGACCTGCAGCAGGTCTGCGCCGATACGGCGCAAGACTGGCTTGCGCCGGCACTCGCAGCGGGCCAGGACCTGGGCTTTGAATTGCAGCCAGCCTGGGTGATGGGCCACGCCTTCCTGCTGCGCGAGTTGATCGGCAACCTGCTGCACAACGCCAACGAGTACGCCGGCCGCAGCACGCGCGTCACGGTGCGGGTGTTTCGCAGCGGTGACCGCAGCGTGCTGGAGATCGAAGACAACGGCCCCGGCATCGCACCCGCCGAGCGTGAACGCGTGTGGGGCCGGTTCCAGCGCGGCACCGACTCAGCCGGTGCAGGCAGCGGCCTGGGGCTGGCCATCGTGCAAGACATCGCGCGCAGCCACGCGGCCCGCGTCGAGCTGCGCGACAACCCGGCCGGGGCCGGGCTGGTGGTGCGCGTCGACTTCCCCGCCGTCGACGCGCCGGACTGAGAGCCGCGCTATTCGGTGGCCAGCTCGGCCACGGGTTGCTGCTGGGGCAAGCGCACCCGGCGCGCATAGGCCACCACCTGCGCCACGATCAGCAGCGTGCAGGCGCCGATGAACCAGGCGCTGATGGGGCGCGTGAGGAACACCGACATGTCGCCTCGCGACAGCAGCAGCGCACGCCTGAAGTTCTCTTCCAGCATTGGCCCCAGCACGTAGCCGAGCACGATGGGTGAGACCGGAAAGTCCAGCGACAGGAAGATCGCCCCGATGATCCCGAAGACGCCGACCTCGGCCACGTCGAACAGGCTGTTCTTCGTGCTGTAGACGCCGATGCAGATGAAGAAGACGGCGGCGGGAAACAGGAACCGATAGGGCACTTGCAGCAGTTTCACCCACACGCCGATCATCGGCACGTTGAGCACCACCAGCAGCAGGTTGCCGATCCAGAAGCTCGCGATCAGGCCCCAGAAGATGTCCGGGTGCTCGGTGATGAGCTGCGGGCCTGGCTGAACGCCCTTGATGACGAGCGCGCCGAGGATCAGCGCCATCACCGCATCGCCCGGAATGCCCAGCGACATGGTGGGGATGAAGTCGACCTGCGTCTTCGAATGCGACGCCGCCTCGGGGCTGGCCACGCCTTCGAGCGCGCCCTTGCCGAAACGCTCCGGTGTCTTGGAGATCTTGCGCTCCAGCGCATAGGCGATGAAGGTGGTGATGGTCGGCCCGGTGCCGGGCATGGCGCCGAAGAGCGTGCCCACCATCGTGCCGCGCAGCATGGGCATGAAGGCCTGCTTGATCTCGGCGCGCGAGGGTCGCATGTCGCGCATGCTCACCTTGGCGTCGCTCGCCTTCACCTCGGTGCGGTTGACGCTCACCAGGAAGTCGGCAATGCCGAACAAGCCCATGCACAGCGCGCCCAGCTCGACACCGTCAGACAACTCGTTGCTGCCGAAGTTGAAGCGCATGGTGCCGCTGGTCACGTCGGTGCCGACGACGCCGCACAGCAGCCCGAAAACCGTCATCGCCACGCCTTTGAGCGGCGAGCCGCGCGACATGGTGGCGCCGGCCAGCAGGCCCAACAGCATGATCGAGCAGATCTCGGTCGGCCCGAACTTGAAGGCAATCTGCACCAGCAAAGGCGACATGAAGATCATCACGATGATCCCCACGGATGCCGCGAAGAACGACGACATCATCGTGATGCCGAGCGCGGTGCCGCCTTTGCCCATCTTGGTGAGCGGGTAGCCGTCGAGGCAGGTCACGGCATGTGGCGGGTGGCTCGGCAGGTTGAGCAGGATGGCGCCGATCGCGCCGCCGTATTGCGAGCCGTAGAAGATGCCCGCCAGCATCAGGATCGCCGGCACCGGCGGAATCACGTAGGTGAGCGGCAGCAGCATCGAGATCGTCGACAGTGCGCCCATGCCGGGCAGCACGCCGATCAGGTTGCCGATCAGCACGCCGAACACCGACCACATCAGGTTGGAAGGCTGCAGCGCGATGGTGAAGCCATACCAAAGGTCCATCAAGGTGTGTGGCATGGCTCAGCTCCAGGCGAACAGCGGGAGCTGCATGTGCAGGCCCCAGCTGAAGATCAACGCGCCGGCGATGGCCATCGCGAGCGCCAGCAGTGCGGCGTCGCGCACCGAGTTCTTGCGGTCACCCATCGCGGAGATGAAGACGCTGGCGAAGATGGCCGGCATCATCCCGCCGTACTCGCCCAGCACAACGAAGGCTGCCACACCGCCCAGGATGCACAGCCAGCCTCGCCATTCGGGTGGCAGCGGCTTCGGGTCCGACGGCGAAGGTGGCTTCGGCGGTGCAGAGGTGAGGCCGATCGCTGCGCCCACGCCCAGCAGCAGGATGCCCAGCGTCACCGGGATGAAGCCCGCGCCCATGTGGTTCAGCGTGCCGATGCGGTAGGTCGTGCCGGTGACGGTGACGCAGGCGCCCAGCACGAGCAGCAGCAGGGCGCCGATGCGGTCTTTGGTGAATCGCTGCGACAGGCTTTGCAGCCGCGCCAAGGTGTTTGCCACTGGAGTCTCCTTGCGTTGGTCGCGACGCTGTCGATCCGCCGGATCAGCGGCTTCGAGGCGAGGCTTCGCGCACTCTAGAAGTCGCCGGCAGGGGCGTCTTGCGGCTTCTACGTAGCGGGGCGGCGCTGCAAGCTCACTGCAAGCTTGGTGCAGGTTCGGCTTGACTGTTCGCAAGAAAAGCCTTTGCATGGCGGCCCGCTAAAATTGCGGGATTCAAACATCAGAGAGCGGGCCCGCTACGGGCCGCGCGAGGAGCAGATTCCCATGGCTGGACATTCCAAATGGGCCAACATCCAGCACCGCAAGGGCCGGCAGGACGAGAAGCGCGGCAAGGTCTGGACGCGTGTCATCCGTGAAATCATGGTCGCGGCGCGCCAGGGCGGCGGCGATGTGAAAGAGAACCCGCGCCTGCGGCTGGCGGTGGAAAAGGCCAAGGCGGCCAACATGCCGTCGGACACCATCAAGAAGAACATCGACAAGGCCACCGGCAACCTCGAAGGCGTGCACTACGAGGAAATCCGCTACGAAGGCTATGGCATCGGCGGGGCGGCGGTCATCATCGATTGCATGACGGACAACAAGGTGCGCACCGTGGCCGAAATCCGGCACGCATTCAGCAAGTACGGCGGCAACTTGGGCACCGAAGGCTCGGTGGCCTTTCAGTTCAAGCACTGCGGGCAACTGGTGTTCGCACCGGGCACCAGTGAAGACAAGGTGATGGAAGTAGCCCTCGAAGCCGGTGCCGACGACGTGGTGACGGGCGACGACGGTTCGATCGAGGTGCTGACCTCGCCGCACGACTTCGAGGCCGTGAAAGCCGCACTCGAAGCCGCCAGCCTGAAGCCAGAGATGGCCGAGGTGACGATGCGCGCCGAAAACCCCATCGAGCTCGCCGGCGAAGACGCGCAGCGCATGCAGAAGCTGCTCGATGTGCTCGAAGACCTGGACGACACGCAAGAAGTCTTCCACAACGCGGTGATCAACGAATGAAAGTCCTCGTCATCGGCTCCGGCGGCCGCGAACATGCGCTGGCCTGGAAGCTTGCGCAATCGCCCAAGGTGCAATCGGTCCACGTGGCACCGGGCAATGGCGGCACCGAACTGAGCGAGCACCTGCACAGCCTCGCCATCACCGATGTGAAGGCGCTTGCCGACTTCGCCCAGGCCGAGAAGATCGTGCTCACCGTCGTCGGGCCCGAGGGGCCGCTGGCGGCCGGTGTGGTCGACGAGTTCCGCTCGCGCGGGCTGCGCATCTTCGGCCCGACGCAGGCGGCAGCGCAGTTGGAAAGCTCCAAGGCTTTCGCCAAGGACTTCATGAAGCGCCACGCGATCCCGACGGCGGCTTACGAGACCTTTTCTGACACCACGGCAGCCCACGCTTACGTCGACAAGATGGGCGCACCGATCGTCATCAAGGCCGATGGTCTGGCCGCCGGCAAAGGCGTGGTCGTGGCCATGAGTCTGGCTGAAGCGCACGAGGCTGTCGACTGGATGCTGGCGAACGACGCCAAGGACAACAAGCTCGGCGTGCAGCACAACGCCGGCGGTGCGCGGGTGGTGATCGAAGAATTCTTGCAAGGCGAGGAAGCCAGCTTCATCGTGCTGTGCGACGGCAAGAACGTCTTGCCGCTGGCCACCAGCCAGGACCACAAGCGCTTGCAAGATGGCGACCAAGGCCCCAACACCGGTGGCATGGGCGCGTACTCGCCAGCACCCGTGGTCACGCCCAATGTGCATGCGCGGGCGATGCAAGACATCATCCTGCCGACCATCGAAGGCATGGCACGAGACGGCATCCCGTTCACCGGTTTCCTGTACGCCGGCCTGATGATCGACGAGCACGGCGTGCCCAAGACGCTGGAGTTCAACACCCGCATGGGCGACCCGGAGACGCAGCCCATCATGATGCGGCTGAAGACCGACTTGTTCGACGTGTTCATGGCCGCGACCGAGGGCACGCTGGACGAGGTTGAACTGCAATGGGACCGCCGCGTCGCGCTGGGCGTGGTGATGGCGGCTGCCGGCTACCCGCTGTCCCCGCGCAAGGGTGATGTGATCACGGGCTTGCCGGGTGACGGAACCGATGCCATGGTGTTTCATGCCGGCACCACCATGCAGGGCAACTCGGTGGTCACCTCGGGTGGCCGCGTGCTGTGCGTCACCGCGCTGGGTGACTCGGTGAAGCTCGCCCAGCATCGCGCCTATGAATTGCTGCAGCCCATTCGTTTCGACGGGGCTCAGTACCGGCGCGACATCGGCTTCCGAGCTCTGAAGCGCTGATGAACACTGGCGACGTACGGGCCTACCTGCTGGGCCTGCAGGACCGCATCATCGGCGCGATGAAGGCCGAGAGTGGTGAGGCGTTCCTGACCGATGGTTGGGTGCGCCCGGCGGGTGAGCGCCTGCAAGGCGATGGCCAGTCGCGCCTGATCGAAGGCGGCCGGCTGCTGGAGCGTGGCGGCTGCAACTTCTCGCATGTCAAGGGCCAGGCGATGCCGCCTTCGGCCACGCAACACCGGCCCGAGCTGGCGGGCGCGCCGTTCGAGGCGATGGGCGTGTCGCTGGTCTTCCACCCGCGCAACCCGTACGTGCCGACGGTGCACATGAACGTGCGCATGTTCGCTGCCTTGCCCGAAGGGCGTGAGCCGGTGGTGTGGTTCGGCGGCGGCATGGACCTGACGCCGTACTACGGCTTCGAGGAAGACGCCCAGCACTTCCACCGCGTGAACCGCGATGCGTTGCAGCCCTTCGGCGATGACAAGTACCCGCGCTTCAAGCAGTGGTGCGACGAGTATTTCTTCCTGAAGCATCGCAACGAGCCGCGTGGCATCGGCGGCGTGTTTTTCGATGACTTCTCCGAGGGCGGCTTTGAGCGCAGCTTCGAGTTGATGCGTTCGGTGGGCGATGCTTTCGTGGGTGCGTATCTCCCGATCGTGCAGCGCCGCAAGGACCTGCCCTATGGCGAGCGCGAACGTGACTTCCAGACCTACCGGCGCGGCCGCTATGTCGAATTCAACCTGGTGTTCGACCGAGGCACGCTGTTCGGCTTGCAATCGGGTGGCCGCACCGAGAGCATCCTGATGTCGATGCCGCCGGTGGTGACCTGGCGCTACAACTGGTCGCCCGAAGAAGGCACGCCGGAGGCGCGGCTCTACACCGACTTTCTGAGGCCGCGCGATTGGGCTGCTGAGGCGGGTGCGTGACATTGCGGGCCGAGCGCCGGGCCGCTCCCAAGCCGGACCGCATCCCCTCGGGGGATCGGCGAACGTACTCGTTGGCCGAGGGGTCGTCATGAAGCGCATAGGGCTCTTTGGCGGCAGCTTTGATCCTGTGCACAGCGCCCACGTGGCGCTGGGGCGCCTTGCGCTGTCGGAAATGCAGCTCGACGAGGTGCGCTGGGTGCCCGCGGGCCAGCCGTGGCAAAAGACAGCCCAGCCGGTACCGGCCCAACACCGCGAAGCCATGGTTCGCCTTGCGATTGCCGGCGAACCGCACTTCGTGCTGGAGCGTTGCGAACTGCAGCGCCGCGGCCCGAGTTTCACGCTCGATACGGTGCGCGAGCTGCAGCAGCGCGAGCCCGGTCACGAATGGTTTCTCATCGTCGGCCAGGACCAGTACGCCGGGCTGCACACCTGGCGCGATTGGCGTGAGCTGCTGACCCGCGTCACCCTGGCGGTGGCCAACCGTCCCGGGCTGATCGCCAGGCCGCACGCCGAGGTGGAGCGCGTGCCGCACACCGTGGTGGCGCTGCCGATGATGGATATTTCGTCCACCGAGATTCGCGAGCGCGTCGAGGCGGGCTTGGGGATAGACAATCTGGTGCCCGCCGCCGTGGCAGGCTATATTGACCAACACCACCTCTACCGAGGTTCTTCTGGGAGCTGAATGGACATCCGTAAACTGCAACGCGCCATCGTCGATGGTCTGGAAGACGTGAAAGCCCAAGGCATTCAGGTCTATGACACTGAGCACCTGTCACCGCTTTTCGAGCGCGTGGTCATTGCATCGGGCACATCGAACCGACAAACCAAGGCGCTTGCCGCCAGCGTGCGCGATGCCGTGAAATCCAAAGGCTTCCCGGTGCTGCGCACCGAGGGTGAAGACAACGGTGAATGGATCATCGTGGACTGCGGCGCGGCCGTCGTGCACGTGATGCAGCCCGCCATCCGCGACTACTACCACCTCGAAGAGATCTGGGGCGATAAGCCGGTCAAGCTCAAGATCGACCTCGCACCGACCAAGCTGGTGAAGGCGGCTGAACCCGACAAGCCTGCCGCCAAGAAAGCCGTTGCCAAGAAGGCGCCGGCCAAGAAGGTGGTTGCCAAAGCCGCACCGGCCAAGAAAGCTGCCCCCGCCAAGAAGGCCGCCCCGGCGAAGAAGGTAGCGGCGAAGAAAGCTCCGGCCAAGCGCGCCGCACCCGCCAAATCGATGGTGACGCGTACCGTGGGCGTCAAGAAGAGCGCAGCCCCTGCCAAGAAGCCGGCGGCCAAGAAAGCTGCGCCGAAGAAGACCTCCACCCGGGCGTGAAGCTCCTGCTGGTCGCCGTGGGCCAGCGGCAGCCTGCCTGGGCTGAAACGGCTTACGACGACTTCGCCAAGCGTTTTCCGCCGGAGATGCGCCTGGAGTTGAAGGCCGTGAAGGCCGAGACGCGAGGCTACAAGACCGCCGAACAGTTGATGGCCGCCGAAGCCGGCCGCATCGAAGCCGCATTGCCCAAGGGCGTGCGGCGTGTGGTGCTCGACGAGCGCGGCGACCGTCTCACCACCATGCAGCTGTCGGCGCGCATGAAGGCTTGGTTGCACGACGGGCGTGACGTGGCCCTGGTCATCGGCGGACCGGATGGGCTTGACGCTGCGTTGAAGCAGAGCGCCGACGAGACCTTGCGCCTGTCCGACCTAACCCTTCCGCATGCCTTCGTGCGTGTGCTGTTGGCCGAGGCGCTGTATCGCGCGTGGACGGTCACCATCAACCACCCGTACCACCGTGAGTGACTTCATCTACCTCGCGTCTCAAAGCCCCCGCCGCAGGCAACTGCTCGAGCAGATCGGCGTGCGCCATGAACTCTTGTTGGCCGGGGTGGAGGAAGACGCCGAGGCACTCGAGGCCGAGCGCCTCGGCGAGCTGCCTGCCGCTTACGTCGAGCGTGTGACCCGTGCCAAGCTGCATGCTGCCAAAGCGCGCTGGAAAGCGCGTGGTCTGCCACCGGCACCCATCTTGTGTTCCGACACCACGGTGGCGCTCGGCCGACGCATCCTCGGCAAGCCAGCCGATGCGGCCGATGCGCGCAACACCTTGTCGCTGCTGTCCGGGCAGACGCACCGCGTGATCACCGCCGTTGCGGTGGCTGCGGGCAGAAGTGAAGCGTTGGCAGTGAATGTCTCGCATGTCCGCTTCATGCCGATCACGCTCAAGCAGATCGATGCCTACATCGACAGCGGCGAGCCCTTCGGCAAAGCCGGCGCCTATGCCATCCAGAGCAGCGCAGCTGCCTGGATCGCCCATATCGACGGGAGTTACTCCGGTATCATGGGTTTGCCTCTGTACGAGACGGCGCAGCTGCTGAGACAAGCACGCGTGAAGTTCTAGCGCTTCAACACGAGACCCGTCCCTCCATGCAAGACATCCTCATCAACTGGGCGCCCCAGGAAACGCGTGTTGCCGTGGTCGAGAACGGCGCCGTGCAAGACCTGTACGTCGAACGCACCCTCGAACGCGGCCTGGTCGGCAACATTTACGCCGGCCGCGTGGCCCGTGTGCTGCCTGGCATGCAGTCAGCCTTCATCGACATCGGCCTGGAGCGCGCGGCGTTCCTGCATGTGGCCGATGTGCATGTGGCCGGTGGCAACGGCGCGCGCATGGAGCATGGCCCCGGCGTGCCGCCCCCGCTGCCCATCGAGCGCCTGGTGTTCGAAGGCCAGACGCTCACCGTCCAGGTTATCAAGGACCCGATCGGCACCAAGGGCGCACGACTGTCGACGCAGATCAGCATCGCCGGGCGCATGCTGGTGTTCCTGCCACAGGACGACCACATCGGTATCTCGCAGAAGATCGGCTCGCACGAGCTGCGCGAGCAACTGCGCACGCGCATGAACTTGCTGGCCGGTAAACCTGAAGAGGGCAGCGGTACCGCATACACCGGCGGTGGCTTCATCCTGCGCACCAACGCCGAAGACGCGACCGACGAAGAGCTGGCCGACGACATTGCCTATCTGCGCAAGACCTGGGGTGCCATCCGCGAGCGAAGCTTCAAGTCGCCACCCGGCTCGCTGCTGCATCAGGATTTGAGCTTGGTCGAACGCGTGCTGCGCGACCTGGCCAACGACGCCACCCAATCGATCCGCATCGACTCGCGGATGCAGTTCGACCAGCTCGTGACCTTTGGAACCGAGTTCACGCCCGGCTCGGTAGCCAAGCTTGTTCACTACAAGGGCGAGCGCCCCATCTTCGATCTGTACAACATCGACGAAGAGATCGCGAAGGCGCTGGCACGCCGCGTTGATCTCAAGTCAGGCGGCTACCTGATCATCGACCAGACCGAAGCGCTCACCACCATCGACGTGAACACCGGCGGCTACGTCGGTGCGCGCAACTTCGACGACACCATCTTCAAGACCAACCTCGAAGCCACTCAGGCGATCGCGCGGCAACTGCGTCTGCGCAACTTGGGCGGCATCATCATCATCGACTTCATCGACATGACGCGCGAGGAGCATCAGGCCACGGTTCTCGCTGAATTGCGCAAGCAACTCGCGCGCGACCGCACCAAGATCACGGTGAGCGGCTTCACGCAGCTTGGTTTGGTCGAGATGACCCGCAAGCGCACCCGCGAATCGCTGGCCCACATGCTGTGCGAGCCATGCCCCACCTGCGAAGGCAAGGGCCAGGTGAAGACGCCTCGCAGCGTGTGCTACGACATCCTGCGCGAGATTCTGCGCGAGGCGCGGCAGTTCAACCCGAAGGAGTTCCGCATCGTCGCTTCGGCGGCAGTGGTGGAGATGTTGCTCGATGAAGAGAGCCAGCACCTGGCGGGCCTGAGCGACTTCATCGGCAAGCCAATTTCGCTGCAGGCGGAGGCGGCGGGGTCGCCGGAGCAGTACGACATTGTGTTGATGTGAGCCCTTAGAAGTCGGTGTCCCTGAATACTTGCGGCACGAGGGTCGGCAATCGGGGATCGGCGGCTTCGCTTTTCAGCACGCTGGTCTTGATGTGCGGAAAGCCGTCGAGAATCAATTCGCTCCAGAGGTAAACCACGTCGCTCGGGACCCCCTGCGGGCCGGAGAACGGCGCTTGGCAGCGCATGCCATGGGCCTGCATGATTGCCGTGAACCGGGTCTCGTAGAGCAGGATCACCTGCTCCTTGGTCGGCAGGCGTGGAAAGGGTTGGCTGGGTCTGCCTCGCGACCTAGTACATCAACATGCAAGTTTCGGAACGTAATGTTGACTGAGCTTGTGATCTGCGTCCTGTCGAGTGAACTTCCACTCGATGGTTCGCTGCAGCGCGTTTCGCGCTTGCTGCCAAGCCTCGACCTCGGCGCGCAGGAACTGGCGGCTGTCGATGCGCCGGTCCAGGCACTGACGGCTGAGGATGCCGATTTCGATCTCCGCCATGTTCAGCCAGCTCGCGTGCTTGGGCGTGTAGTGGAACTGCACTCGGCGCAAGAGCTTTGCCGCGGCACGCGTTCCCAGCACATCGTCGAAGCACTTCTTGAAGTGGATGTTCAGGTTGTCCAACACCAGGTGAACGCGTCGCGCCTTGGCGTATGTGCCGGTAAGCAGTTCGCCGACGAAAGCCACGAAGTCAACCTTGCCCCGGTGCGCGGTGATCGAGACGATGCGCTGTCCCGCCTTGGGCTCAACGGCGACGAACAGGTTGGTCGTGCCGTTACGCGTGTACTCGTAGTCTTGCTTGACAGGGCCATGCTCGGTCATGGGCAGCGGCTCGCGGCTGTGGCCAATGAGTTGCAGGCTCTTCTCGTCGATGCAGATCACCGGCTCGGCAGCCGACAGCGGCCGTGCGTACAGCTCAAGCAAGGCGTACATGCGATGGCGGTACTCCTCAGTCAACACCCCGATGCACCACATCAGCTTGCGCCAGGGCTTGATGTCGTTTTTTTGAGCATGCGCCGCACGGTCTCCCGACTCACCCCACCCAGCCCCGGCTCCTGGCGGGCAACCCGTTCGAGTTCGACCATCGTCCAGCGCTGTCGCCCCTCGGGAGGTGCCGAGCAGGCCAGCGCCGTCACCCGCGCCTCGGCGTCGGTGTCGTACTGGCGAGGTCGGCCAGTACGCGCCACGTCGAACACCGCCAGATCAAGGCCCCCTTGCAGGTACGCCGCACGGGTGCGCCACACCGCTGTGCGCCCCATCCCGAGCACGGCCATGATCTGGGCCTCTGGAATGCCGCGGTCCAGGCACGACAGCACGTGCGCTCGATTGACTTCCCGCGAAGAATGAACACCCTTGCTGCGAATCTCGTCAATGACCGAGCGATCCTCTTCGGTCAAGTGCAGTTCCGTCTGACGCATGAGAACTCCCCTTTGCACCGATTGGCGCTATCGAGAGTGTATTCATGTCTCGTTACTTGTGTGTCAATGTACTAGGGCGAGTGCTCGCGTCATGGAAGCACCGGCTTGAGTGGTGGCAGGGCTTGCCGGTGAGCATCGTCGTCCCGGCTTGGTTGCATGCGTGCAGGATTTCCGGTGACTGTGGCGTCGGCTGGCACGTCGCGGGTGACGACAGCTCCGGCGCCGACCATCGCGTTGCGCCCGATGCGCACACCGGGCAACAGTACAGCACCTGCGCCGATGGAAGCCCCGCGTTCGACAACAATTCGTTCAAGTTTGAAGTCGCGGTGCCCGCTGCGTGGCTTGCGGTCGTTCGTGAACGATACGTTCGGGCCGACGAAGACGTTGTCTTCGAGGATGACACCGTCCCACAGTTGCACCCCGCTCTTTACCGTCACGTTGTTGCCGATGCGCACCTCGTTCTCGATGAAGCAGTGCGAGCAGATGTTGCAGTTGTCGCCGATGGCAGCGCCCTTCAACACGACGCAGAACTGCCATACCTTGCTGCCCAAGCCGATGGCCTGGGTCTGCACGTCGGCGAGCGGATGAACAAAGGCGGCGTTCGGTTTGGCGGGTACGGTCATGGTGTCTTCCTGTAGCGCAACGTCTTCCATCGCGTCTGCATGCGGCGAATGCCAGCCGCGATGGCGGGCCATTGCCAGTAGATGAGCTTGCGCACGCGCCACCCCCATGCGATCGCGCGAGCGTTGCGTGTCACGCCGAGCCGCGCACGCGAGCAGTGCGCGGCCAGCAGATCCCGCACGAACAGCGCGCGGTCGTATTCGTGGCGGATCACGGCGTCGACCAAGTCATAGGAACCGGCCAGCCTGGCGTCGGCCAGCCACTGGGTCAGCAGCGCCACCTGCCAGGAGCCTTGCTGTCGGACCTTCGACATGTAGACCTCCGCCGAATCAACATCCCTTCCAGTCGAGATGCCCCCACGGCGGTAGCGCAGCAGGGGTTTGCGCACAACGGCACCACCGCCACCGAGGATGGCGCGCAAGGTATTGACCTGGTCTTCGAGCCTCACATCGGGCAGGAGCGGGCCGAAGCGCTCGAACTGCCGGCGCGTCAGGGCATGACCAGCGCCGACGATGTAGGGGCGTCGCCGTGCCCAGTCTTGTGGTGTGAGCCATTCGGCCAGGTCGTCAGGCGTTATGCGGCCGAGATCGACGCCGTCGTTGCTCATGTCGATAAGGTCGCAGCCGATCAGGTCGAGCTTCTGGCCGGAGGTGTCCCAGGCATCGGTAGTCAGGGCCACGCGGTCCGGCAGGGAGATGTCATCGCCGCCCATCAGCACGACCAGCTCGCCGCGGGCGGCTCGCATCACGGTGTTGAAGTGCTCGCCCATGCCGAGGTTGCGCTCGTTGCGGCGGGCGATCACCTGGTGCGGGCCGTGGTAGGCGTCGGCCAGGGCTTGTATCTGCGCAAAGGTGGTATCGAGCGAGGCATCGTCGGACAGCAATATTTCGATTGGCTCGCACACCTGGCCCAACGCGCTGCGTACGGCGTCGTCGATGAACTTCGACTGGTTGTAGGCGAAGACGGCCAGGGTGATGCGCGGTGCGCTCATGCCGGATCTACCAAGTCGCGTAGGGCCGTGATCACGGTGTCTATCTCGTCGTGGGTGTGGACTGGGCTGATGGGCAGGCTGAGCACTACGTCTTGCAGGCTGTCGGCGATGGGCAGGTCGGGCCAGGTACCCGCGGCATAGGCTGGTTGCCGGTGGCAGGCCAACGGGTAGTGGATGAGCGTGTCGATGCCGCGCGCTGCGAGCTGCGACCGCACGCGGTCGCGTGTGCCAGTGGGCCCGTTCAGCCGCACGACGAAGAGGTGCCACGCCGATTCGGTGCCGGGTGCCTGCTCCGGTAGGCCAAGGGCCAGATCCCGAAGGCCGGCGAGGTAGCGCGCAGCGAGGGCCGCGCGGTGGACATTCTCAGCGTCCAGGGCGGGCAGCTTGACCCGCAACGCTGCGGCTTGCAATTCGTCGAGGCGCGAATTGGTGCCCACCAGTTCGTGGCGGTATTTGACCGATGAGCCGTAGTTGCGCAGTTTGCGCAGGCGCTCTGCGAGCACGTCGTCGTCGGTGGTGATGGCTCCGCCGTCGCCAAGCGCACCCAGGTTCTTACCTGGGTAGAAACTGAAGCCCGCCGCATCGCCGAGCGCGCCGCAACGCCGGCCTTGCCAGCGCGCGCCATGCGCCTGGGCTGCGTCTTCGATGACCTTGAGGCCATGTTCACGCGCGAAGGCCGTGATGGCGGTCATCTCAGCCGGTTGGCCGTACAAGTGCACCGGCATGATGGCGCGGGTGCGTGGCGTGAGCGCGGCAGCCAGGCGATCGGGATCCATGTTGTGCGTGCCTGGACGGGGCTCTACCGGCACCGGTAGGGCCCCCACCTGGCTGACAGCCAGCCACGTGGCAATGAAGGTGTTCGACGGCACCAGCACTTCGTGGCCGGCACCGATGTCGAAGCCGCGCAGAACCAGTTGCAAGGCATCGAGGCCATTGGCCACGCCGATGCAGTGGCGCACGCCGCAGAAGGCCGCGAACTCGCGCTCGAAGGCCGCGTTCTCTTCGCCCAGGATGTACCAGCCGGACTGCAGCACCCGCTGCAGGGCGGCGGCGAGCGCGGCCTCATGGGGCGCGTTCACTCGGTGCAGGTTGAGGAAGTCGACCATGTCGTGGCGTGCAGTCACGGCGTCGCTCAGGCCAGCCCCAGTTTCTTGGGCAGCTTGCGCAGCGAGGCTTTCCATTTGTTGAGACGGTAACCCTTGACGCGCTTGGGGTCGATGATCGGATCGAACACCTGTTTAAGCGCGGTGCGCTGCTCGAAGGCTGCCACGGCGGCCTCGGCGCGAGCGAGCTCGGGCGCCTTCCAGTTGGCGCCCTCGGTGGCCAGGCGCTTACGCAGTTGCGCCATGTGGGCCCGGGCGGCGGCGGCCTCCTGGCCCACGAGGATCGGGTCGAAGGCGTTTTCCTGCAGCAGCTGGGCTACCCGCAGCCGGGTGAGGGGCCAGTCGAATGTGCCAGCGTCGAAGCGCTTGGTCACGGCGCTCGGGTTGTCTTGCCGGTAGAAGAACTGCCCCTCGCTGAAGGCTACCTTGTTGCAGGCGAGAAAGAGTCGGCGTACCGAGTACTCATCGCTGTTGAGGGCGAACTCCTCGAAGCCGAACTGCCGCACCAGCCGCGCGTTCCATAGCGCATTCCCGGGGATGGTCCAGTCGAGCGACAGGCGGCAGGCCTCGCGCCCGCTGATCACGGGGCTACGATCACCCGCCACGCCGCTCAGCACGCGCCGGGGCACGGCAGAGTCGTTGTGGTACAGCACCACGTCGGGCACCACCGCGTCGGCTCCGGTCTCGGCGGCTCGAGTGCGCATGTGGGTCAGCCAGTCGGGGGAGAAGAGGTCGTCTTGCGAGGCGTAGACGAAGTGGCTGCCGGTCATGTGCGGTAGCGCGTGGTTCAGCGCGCGCGGCGCCGAGCCGAGGTTGCACGGCGTGGTGAAGACGCGGATGCGCTTGTCGCGCGCGGCATAGTCGGCCAGCAGCGCAGCGCTGCCGTCGGTGGAGGCGTCATCGATGCACACCACCTCGAAGTCAGGGTCGGTTTGCGCGAGCACTGACTCCAGGGTTTGGGCGAGCAAGCGAGCGCCGTTGTGCACCGGGATCAACACGCTGATGCGCTGCGGCGCGGTCACGGCCGGGGCGGGCGCGCCCGGCACGGCGACCTTCTGCAGCACCGCCACGATGTGCGGCCCCGACCAGCGGTGCAGCAGCACCTTGAACGCGCCCTTGAAACCGTAGATCGACGCCCAGCGGGTGGTGTCGTCGAAGTAAAGCGGAAAGGTTTCGTCGGTGATGATGTTGACGTGGGTCGGGTCGCGAAACGCCACGGCATGCGGGTAGGCCGGTGTGTGCGACAGGAACAAGCCGCCGGGCTTGAGTACGCGGTGCACCTCATTCATCACCTCGACGAAGGCATTGCGCCGCTGCGGCGCATAGAGCACGCGCGGGATGTGTTCGATGAAGTCGTAGGCGGTGAGGTAGTCGAAGCTGTCGTCGTCGAAGGGGATAGGTTCCACCGCCAGGTCAGCGCTGCGGATGTTGCCCGTCAAGTTGCTGCGCACGTCGACACCGAACATCAGTTCCGCGTGGAAGGGGTTGCGCGGCACGTCGCCGCAGCCGAGATCAAGGGTTCGCGTCATGACTGCCTGAGCGCCCGCTGGTAGTCGCCATAGTCGCGAAAGTAGTCTTCCTCGTCATAGAGGTTGGAGGCCAGCACCATGCACACCGACCCCGACGAGAAGTTGTCGAGTTCGCGCCAGATCATGGGGCACACGAACAGGCCGTGGTAGGAGCGATTGAGGTGAAAGCGCTTCTTGCCGGCGCCATCGTCGAGCACCACGTCGAAGCTGCCCGACATGGCGATGATGAGTTGCGTCAGCCCCTTGTGGGCGTGGCCGCCGCGCTCCGAACCACCCGGCACGTCATAGAGGTAGTAGACGCGGCGGATGTCGAAGGGGATGTGGTGCCCGCCCTCGACGAAGGTCAGGTTGCCACGGGCTTCTGCGATCTTGGGCAGATCGATGATTCGGCACAGGTCGAGGCTCATGGTGCGGTGTGGATGGCGAGCTGCCCTGAGGGCGGAAGGGGTCGGGCGAGCGGGATTATCGGCTAGAGCTGCACCCGCCGCCGGCCCCCGTTTGCAAGAGAGAATGCTGGCCCATGGGGCGGCGTCGATCGATTCCCCGCCCGCTGTGCTCACCATGACCTCATTGCATCTTCCTCAAGTGACCTTGTGCGCGGTGGACAGCACGCCACGCCTGGCCTGGACGCTGGCCGCATTGCAGCGCTGCCTGGACCAGGTGTCCTTCGGCGATGCCGTGCTCTGCACCGACCGCGCTTCGCTGGCCGGCCAGACGCTGCCTCAAGGCGTGCGGTGGGTCGAGATCGAGCCCTTGCGTAGCATTGAAGCCTATTCGGAGTTCGTGCTGAAGCAGCTCGCGCCGCTTGTGCGTGGCTCCCACATGCTGATCGTGCAATGGGACGGTTTCGTGCTCCACGCCTCGGCATGGCAGCCTGCCTTCCTCGCGTTCGATTACATCGGCGCGCCGTGGAACCATATCCCCGAGCCGCATACGGTGGGCAACGGCGGCTTCTCGTTGCGCTCGTTGCGCCTGCTGCAGGCCCTGCAAGACCCGCAAATCGTGCCTGGCCATCCCGAAGACATCTGCATCTGCCTGACCTATCGTGGCCTGCTCGAAGCGCAGGGGCTTCGCTTTGCGCCGGTGACGCTGGCGCGGCAGTTCGCGGTAGAAGACGACCCGCTCGGCGAGGCGGTGTTCGGCTTCCACGGGCCCTACCACCTGCCCCGCGTTTTGGAGCCGGCGCAGACACTCGCTTTCGTCGAATCGCTCGATCCCTCGGTGCTGAGGGCCCACTACTTCGGCAGCCTGTTGCGCGAGCTGGTGCAGGGTGCGCGAGCACGGCCGGCTCTGGTGCCGGTGCTCGCAGCGCTACAGCGAGTGGTGCTGCAAGGCGTGGCGCAGATGGACGGCCCGCGCAGCCTCACGCCGCAGGCGCTGGGCGTGTGCAAGGCACTGATCCGCCACGGCCAATTCGCCGCGGCGCAGCAGCTCCTGGACCAGCGCCGCCAGGCCCTGGGACGGCGCTTTGCCGAGCCACGCCTATGGCTGCGCCTGAAACTAAACTCCTGGCGCACCAAGGCCTTCCACCGATGATCAGAAACTATCCTCTGATGCCCCCCGGCCTGCTGCGCTACGCCGAGGCCACGTGGACACCGCCCTTTCCTCAGGCCCTGCCGTCCAGCGTGGCCACATACGCGCAACAGGCCTCTCCCTGGAAGGCCGCCCGGCGCCGCGTGCTGCGCTCACTGCATCTACGGCTCGCCGGCCAGACCAAGCTGCTGCGCGAGCGCATCGACCCGACCGTGCACCGTCGGGTGCTCTGGATTCACCAGGGCACTCCGCAGGTGGGTGACTCGCTCACCGACCTGGCCGCGCGCGAGCTGCTCAAGGGGCGGCTGGGGCGGCTCGATCTGCTGACCGATGCTCACCTGCTTCAGCTCTACCGGTCTGACGAGGTGTTCAGCCAAGTGGCTTCGACGCCGGCAGAGTTGCCGGGACCCTATGACCTGGTCTTACTGCACAGTGCCTCCTCTCGGTCGGTGAAGGACAAGTTGGCTCACTACCGCGACATGCCTTTCGTCCATGTGCACGGCTTTTTTACCGGCCCTGAATTCAACCGCACACTGTTTGGCTACTACCGCGTCGCACAGTTGCTGGGCCTGGACCTGACGCAGTCGGCCGTCGAAAGCATGGCCTGCCCCAGCATGCGAGCCTCGCAAGTCGAAGAGGCTGCGGTAGCGAAACTGAATCTGCCGACCGACGCGATCATGATGGCCATCGGGGGGGTACGTGATTGGTGCACCTATCAACAATGGCCTGCGGTGTTGCAGGGGCTTCGTCAACGGGGCGTGATGCGACCCGTGGTGCTGATGGGCTCCGACAATGGCCTGACCATGCGCGATCAGATCGTTGGAGCCGACACCGGCCTCACGATCATCGATCGGGTTGCGCAGCACACGCTGGGCGAAGTGCGGGCCATGATGCGGCGAGCCGCCTTGGTGGTGTGCGCCGATGGCGGCTTGCTGCACTTGGCACACACCGCGCATGTGCCGGTGGTCACGCTCTTTGCCGGCATCAGCGAGCCGCGCTTTCGCCTGACATCGGCCAACACGACGCGCTGGCTCTATGGCGCCAGCTGGGTGAACGACATTCCGGCGGCTGACCTGGTCGCCAGCATCACCCAAGCACTAGCAGACGCCGATAGATCGCCAGATAGGCCTGCGCCGCACGATCCCAGGTGAACTGGGCTGCGTGAGCGCGAATGGCTGGCACGTTGGCCAACAGACGGGGGGTCTCGCGTTCGACGCAGCGTCGCATGGCATGCGGATCAAAGTCTGTGAAGTAGCCGGCCCAGGCTCCGCCCACTTCGGGCAGGCTCGTTCGGTTGGACAAGAACACCGGTTTGCCGAAGTGCATGGCCTCCAGCGGGGGCAGGCCGAAGCCTTCAGTGAGCGAGGGGAACAGAAAGCCCTGGCAGTTGGCGTAGAGCCAGGTCTTTTGTTCGTCGCTGACCTCTTGCACCACGCGTACGTTGCCCAGGCCGCGTTGCTGGGCCTGAGTGCGCAGCTGGTCGGAGTCGCGTGTGCGCGGGCCGGCCAGCACGACAAGTTGCTCGGGCCAGATGGCCGCCATGTCGATCAGGCTTTGTGGGTTCTTCGATGCTGCCATGCGGCTCAGGTGCAGCAAGAAAGTGCCCGGCACCAGTCCTTCGACGCCTTGTTGTGCATGCGAGCTGAGATCGCGGGCGCCATTCGGGATGACGCTCACGGGCCCGCTCCATCCCAGGTGCTGTCGGATGTCGTTTTCCACGTGTCGCGTGAGGGTGCTCACCTCGTCGAACTTGAGCAAGCGTGACCGCAGCTTGTGCAGGTTTTTGCGAATGGTGCGCGGGTCGTCGTGGTAGAGCGTGTTGAGGTCGTGAATAGTCAACAGCGAGTGGCGCGTACCCCATGGCGGACCGATGCGGCCCAGTTGGTTCAGGCCGTGCCATAGCTCGAATCGACGCAGGCCAGGCCAGTGCAGGTAGCCCTGCGATTTGCGGGTGGCGAGGTAGCTGACTTCGAGGCCAAAGCGTCCGTGCCAGCGTTGTGGCAGGTGCAGGTGGAACTGCAGCTTGTATTGCTGGCGCCATGCCGGTGCGACGGCGGCAATGCGCTCGCAGATCTGGGTAGAAAATTCGCCGAGGCCGTCGCTCAGCGAGTCGATCATGCCCAGGCTGATCCCGATGTGCCTGGTTGTGGCAGCCATCCGGGGCTCAGGCCACAAGGCGGTAGTGCCTGCGGCTCAGATCGCACCCGAACCAGCGCTCCAGAACCATCGACCAACGGTGCTTGCGCTCACGCCGGGTCAGCGGGTGCGTGGGGTCAGGCTCGAACCGATGCTCTGCCTCGGTGGCTAGCCACTGCGCCATCAGGGCGGGGTGGCTGCCGGTGTAGAGCTTGAGCGACTGCGGGTCGATGTTGCCGTACTGCACCTTGGGCGCGCCGTGCGACCAGTACTTGCTGACCTGATCCATCTTGGCCTGCATGTAGTCGATACGGCGAACGTGGCCGTAGTGGTAAATGTGGGCGTTGGCCAAGGCCGCGCGTGGGTGTCGGCCCCGGCGGTGCCTGTCCATCACCACCCAGAACTGGCCGTCGGGCGCATAGGTGCGGATGGTGTTGCGGATGAGTCGGCATTCGCGGCGATACCAGGCAGGGCTCACGGCCAGCCAGTGCGGCGAGCCGTAAAAATGCAGGTAGTCGAACACCAAGGCTTCGACTCGCGCATTGCCGTGGTGCTGGTTGACGGCGCTGCGGATGGCGCCGAGCTCGTCCTCGTGCAAGACCTCGTCGCCTTCCAGATAGAACGCCCAGTCGCCGGTGCAGGCGTACTGCGCGATCATCTTCTGCTGTGCGTAGACGAAACCGCGTTCCGACATGCGTTCGTTCCACACCGTGTCGATCAGGCGAATCTTCGGGTCGCCGATGGCCAGCAGGCGTTCGCGCGTGTCGTCTTCACCGTGGCCCACAGCGATCACGAATTCGTCGACCAGTGGCAGCAGCGAGCGCACCGAAGCCTCGAACGGAAAGCCCAGCTTCACGCCGTTGCGCAGAAAGGTGAACCCACTGATCGACGCGGTCATGGCGACGGTTGCAATCGATGAGCCTCTTCGCGGCTCCACTTCTCGTCCATCGGGATCAGCCGGCTCGCATCGGCAAACGCCGGCGGGTTGGCTCGCATCGTGATGCGGATGTAGTGGTGCACGAAGACGTCGAGTGCGATGTGTAGCGGCTTGACATCGCCATGCTCGACCGCGCGCTTCTTGGCACGCAGGAAGAGGTCGGCATCGGCCGCCTGGATGCGTTCGTCCCACAGGCCCACAAGTTCAATGGCGCGACGGTTCATCAGCACCGAGTTGCCGACGTAGCCTTCCAGCACCTGGCCTTCGAAACGTTGTGCGCGGTCGCGGCTGAAGCGCTGCCAGTTGCCGTACATCCAGCGGTGCGCGAGCTTCAGCCACGGTTGCGTGGCGCCGAACAGGCGTACAGGCAGGGCGGCGCGCTTCCAGCGGCGGCGCAGCTGCTTGGTGGCTTCAGGCGTCTCGATGCGCTCGATGCCGCACACGGTCAGCAGGTCCAGCCCGTTGCGCTCGGCACTGGCCAGCAGCCGGGTATCCCAGGCGGGCGGCACGACGATGTCGTTGTTCAGAAAGGCCAGCCACTTGCCTTGCGCGACTGCGATGCCCTGGTTTTGCGTGTAGGGGTAGGAGTAGTTGGCTGCGTTGCGGATAACCTTGGCGCCGACCGATTCGAAGAACTCGGCCGAGCCGTCGGTGGAGGCGTTGTCGATGATGATCAGCTCGTATGGCTGCTGCGTGTAGCGCTTCAGGTGTTCGACATACCAGCGGTTCACCGCAAGCTGGTTGTGTACCGCCGTGATGATGCTCAGCTTGACCATCAGAGCGGAACCTCCACGGTCGGTTTCACCTCGGTCTTGAACTGCAGCGAATGCAGGTGCGCGAACAGGCCGTTCAGTGCCAGCAGCTCGGCGTGCGTTCCCTGCTCAACCACGCGGCCGCCTTCAAGCACCAGCACACGGTCGGCCGATTTGATGGTCGAGAGCCGGTGCGCGATCACGAGGCTCGTGCGGCCGCGCATCAGGGTGTCGAGGGCTTCCTGTACCAGTCGCTCCGATTCCGAATCGAGCGCAGAGGTGGCTTCATCGAGGATGAGGATCGGTGCGTCCTTGTAGATGGCCCGTGCGATGGCCAGCCGTTGACGTTGGCCGCCGGAAAGCTGGTTGCCGTTGTGGCCAATCATCGTGTCCAGACCTTGCGGCAGGCCTTCGACGAACTGCAGCATGTTGGCCGCCTTCAGCGCGTCGCGCACGCCCTCGCGGTCCAGGGCTTCACCTTCGGCGCCGCCCAGCGCCACGTTTTCTGCCACGGTCCCGTTGAACAGCACGACGTCCTGGCTCACGAGCGCGAACTGTCGGCGAAGTGCCACCATGCTCCAGCCACGCAAGGGGTGGCCGTCCAGCAGCAGCTCGCCGCTGGTTGGCTCGAGAAAGCGGGGCAGCAGATTGACGAGCGTGGTCTTGCCGGCACCGGACGGGCCGACGAGCGCTACGGTTTCGCCAACTTTTAACTGGAGGCTCACGTCGTCGAGCGCGGGCGCCTGGTCACTCTTGTACTCGAGGCTGACATGGCGCAACTCGATCTGCCCGCGTGCGCGGCCGGGGTCGTGGCTGCCGCCTTGCTCGGCTGGCGCGTCGTTGATCAGCGCCACGCCGCGGTCCAGCGCGGCCAGCCCGCGCGTAATAGGTCCGGTCACTTCGGACAAGTGCTTGAGGGGCGCTAGCAGCATTAGCATGGCAGTGATGAAGGCGACGAAGCTGCCGGCGGTGCCACCGTGCTGGCCGCTCTGCCACAGCGCAGCCACGATCACGGCCGACAACGCACTCGCCGAGATCATCTGCGTGATCGGGGTCATGGTGGCCGCGGCCATGGTCGACTTGATGGCCAAGCGGCGAAGCAGGTGGCTACCGTGACCAAAGCGCCGGGCCTGCGACTGCTCGGCTCCGTGCAGCCGCACGATTCGCCAGGCCAGCACGTTCTCTTCAACCACATAAGCCAGTTGGTCGGTGGCCTTCTGGCCTTCGATGGTCAGCCGGTGCAGACGTTTGCTGAGCTTGCGCATCGCCAGCGCGATGGCCGGGAACAGCACGCCGACGAAGAGCGTGAGTTTCCAGTCGAGGTAAAGCAGGTAACCCAGCAGCGCCACCAGTGTGAGCGAATCGCGTACCAGCGTGAGCACCGATCCCACCAGCATGCCGGCGCCCGACTGCACTTCGTAGGTCAACGTGTTGGTGAGGCTGCTCGCGCTGCTCTTGCTGAACAGGCTCGGCGACACCGTCATCAGGCGCTCGAACATGGCGGTGCGTAGCGCTTGCGTGCCGCGGTTGGCCGACCACGACAACCCGTATTCGGCCATGAGCCCCGACAAGCCACGGATCGCGAAGATGCCGATGATCACCGCTGGAACTGTCCACAGCGGGAAGGGCGGTGGCCCCTTGAAACCCTTGTCGAACAGGAGCTTCATCACGGCCGGGATCAACGGCTCAGTGGCTGCGCCGATGACAGAGCCGATGACCACCAGGATGAAGCCTCTGCTCGTGCCGGCAAAGTAGGGTGCAATGCGCGCGAGGCGCTGTTTCAGGGGCAGGGTGGATGTGCTCATTCAGCGCGGATTATCCAACGCCGGGCTGCCTACAATCCGGCCACCCGAACTGGCATGCCTCTGCTCCCTCTTTCGCCCCTACATGCCCGACATCACGCTGTCCGTCACCCTCATCACCCGCAATGAAAGCCGGCACATCGCAGCCTGCCTGAAAAGCGTGGCGTTTGCCGACGAATGGGTGGTGGTCGATTCGGGCAGCACCGACGACACCCGGGAGATCGCCGCGTCTCTGGGCGCACGGGTGGTCAAGACCGACGACTGGCCCGGCTTTGGCATGCAGAAGAACCGTGCGCTCGAGTTGGCACGTGGCCGCTGGGTGCTCAGCATCGATGCCGACGAGCGCGTGAGCGAGGCGTTGGCCACGCAGATTCAGGCTGCCATCAAGAACGAACAGGCGGCCGACGGCTACGAGCTGTCGCGCATCTCGCGCTTTTGCGGCCAGTGGATCCGCCATGGCGACTGGTACCCTGACCGCGTGCTGCGCCTGTTTCGCCGCGAGAGCGGGCGCTTCACCAACGACTTGGTGCATGAGCGTCTGCAGGTGAATGGCCGCGTGGATCGCTTGGCGGGGGACCTGCTGCACGACACCATGCCCACGCTGGACGACGCGCTCGACAAGATGAACCGCTACAGCAGCGGCCGTGCGCTCGACAAGGTAGCTGCCGGGCGCAGCGGCGGTTTGGGCGCGGCGCTTGCTCATGGTTTGTGGGCCTTCGTGCGCTGTTATGGTCTGAAATGCGGCTTTCTGGATGGCCGGCTGGGGTTCGTGCTGGCAATCTATGTCGCCGAAGGCACGTACTACCGCTACCTGAAGATGGGCTTGTTGACACAGCAAGCGCGCAATCCCATTGAACCAATCTGAAAACAAGAAGTCAGGAGAACTCATGCTGATGAATCGACGTTCCTTTGGAAGTTCCGTTGCCATGGCCTCCGGCCTTGCGCTCGCAGGCCCTGCACTCGCTCAGTTCCGGGTCGAGATCTCAGGAGTCGGCGCCACCCAGGTGCCGATCGCCGTCGCGCGTTTTCGCGATGAAGACCGCACCACCCAAGTGCTCTCGGCCATCGTGCGGGCCGACCTCGAGCGCGCCGGCGTGTTCCGGGGCATTGACACCACCGCGCTGATCGACGAAGCCGGCCAGCCCCAGATGAGCGAATGGCGTTCGAAGGGTGCCGACGCGCTGGTGGGGGGCTCGGTCACGCGCTTGGCCGATGGTCGTTTCGACGTGCGCTTCAAGCTGTGGGACGTGGTCAAGGGCAAGGACCTGGGGGGGCAGAGCAATGCGGTGGCGCCGACCGATCTGCGCCTGGCAGCCCACCATATCGCCGACTTCGTCTACGAGAAGCTGACCGGCGAAAGGGGCGTGTTCTCCACCCGGATCGCTTACGTCACCCGGTCGGGTACCCGTTACGCGCTGCGCGTAGCCGATGCCGATGGCGAAGGCGGGCAGGTCGCGCTCAACAGCCCCGAGCCCATCATCTCGCCGGCCTGGTCGCCCAACGGGCAGGAGCTGGCCTATGTGTCTTTCGAGGCGCAGAAGGCGGTGGTCTATGCCCAGGAAGTGGCTTCGGGCAAGCGGCGCGTGATCGCCAACTTCCGCGGCTCCAACAGTGCGCCTGCCTGGTCGCCCGACGGCCAGTCGCTCGTCGCCACGCTCAGCCGCGAAGGCGGCTCGCAGATCTTCGTGATGGGCCGCAACGGTGAGAACCCCCGCCGCGTGACCAGCAGCCCGTCGATCGACACCGAAGCCACCTTCTCGCCGGACGGCCGCACGCTTTACTTCGTGAGCGACCGCAGTGGTGGCCCCCAGATCTACCGTGTGCCGGTGGCGGGTGGTGCAGTCGAACGTGTCAGTTTTACCGGTGACTACAACATCAGCCCCGCGCTGAGCCCTGACGGGCGATATATGGCTTACATTTCGCGGCAAAGCGGGGCGTTCAAGCTCTACGTGGCAGAGTTGTCCAAGGGTGCGACGCCCCAGGCCATCACCGACACGCGCGACGACGAAAGCCCCAGCTTTGCACCCAACGGCCGCTTGATCATCTACGCCACCCGCAGCGGTGGCCGCGATGTCTTGATGACCACCACGCTCGATGGCAAGATCAAGGCGAAGCTGGTGTCGACCACCGCCGATGTGCGCGAGCCGATGTGGGGTCCGTATGACCGCTAGCGAACCCTCGAGAGTTCGCTGATTTCTTTCTTTATGACAGGAGCTATACCCATGAAAAACATCAAGTTCACCGCCTTCGCTCTGGTTGCCGCTGCCGTGATGGCAGGCTGCGCATCCAATGTTCCGCTCGACAACAAGGCCGCGCCCGTCGAGTCGCGCACACCGTCTACCTCGAGCAGCAGTGGCGCTTCCACCAACGCCAACTCGGGCAGCAAAGTCGCGAGCGTCGACCTGACCAAGAACACGGCCAACGCCGAGCTGGCACGCGTGGTCTATTTCGACTACGACAGCTTCGTGATCAAGGATGAGTTCCGCCCCGTCGTCGAAGCGCAGGCCAAGGTCCTGTCGGCAGACCGCACGAAGAAGCTGTCGGTCGAAGGCCATACCGATGAACGCGGTGGCAGCGAATACAACCTCGCGCTGGGTCAGAAGCGTGCCGAGTCGGTGACCAAGGCACTCAAGCTCCTGGGCGTGAACGACACGCAGGTCGAGGCCGTCAGCTTCGGCAAGGAACGCCCGGCCGTGCAAGGCAGCGACGAAGCAGCCTGGGCCAAGAACCGCCGCGCTGAACTCGCCAGCCGTTGAGACCTGACACCATGCCTCGCTCGCTTTTAATGCGCTCCCGGCCCGCGGCTTGGCTGCTGGCGCTGGCGCTTGTCGCGCCGGCGGCGCAGGCGGGCCTGTTCGATGACGACGAAGCGCGCAAAGCCATCCTCGACATACGCGCCCGGCTGGATCAGAGCGAAGCTCGCGGCAAGGCGTCGCAGGCCGATAACGCGCAGCTGGCAGAGCAAATCAACCAGCTCAAGCGAAGCCTGCTCGACCTCAACAACCAGCTTGAGCTCATGCGCTCCGACATGGCCAAGCTGCGCGGCCAGGGCGAGCAGCTAACGCGTGACGTGGTCGAGTTGCAGCGGCAGCAGAAAGACGCTCAGCAAGGCGTGGAAGACCGCATCCGCAAGCTGGAGCCGCAGAAGGTTTCGGTCGACGGCAAGGAGTTCCTCGCCGACCCCGAAGAGCAGCGCCAGTTCGAAGAAGGCATGGCGCTGCTGCGCAAGGGCGACTTCGCTCCGGCGTCTGCGGCGCTGTCGGCCTTCAACCGCCGCTACCCGGGCAGCGGCTACAACGCCTCGGCCTTGTTCTGGCTGGGCAATGCGCAGTACGGCATGCGTGACTACAAGGAAGCCATGGCGTCGTTCCGCTCGCTGGTGGCGAGTGCGCCCGATCACCCGCGTGCACCCGAAGCCTTGCTGTCGGTCGCCAATTGCCAGATGGAGCTGAAAGACGCGAAGGGCGCGAAGCGCACCCTCGACGACCTGCTCAAGACCTATCCCAAGTCCGAAGCAGCGCAAGCAGGCAAGGAACGTCTGGCCTCGCTCAAGTAACGCGAGGCCATGAACGCCTCGCTCGACCAACTGGCTCCCGATCTGGAGCGGCGCTTCGGCGGTCTACGCCGTTTGTATGGTGACGCGGGTTATCAGCGTTTGCGCGCTGCGCGCATCGGCGTGGTGGGGCTCGGCGGCGTGGGTTCATGGACGGTCGAAGCGCTCGCCCGCAGCGGCGTTGCTGAGCTGACGCTGTTCGACATGGACCACATTGCCGAATCCAACATCAACCGCCAGGTGCAGGCGATGGGCGCGACGATCGGTGCATCCAAGGGCTTGGCATTGCGCGAGCGCATCGCCGACATCCACCCGGGCTGCGACGTTCAACTCATCGATGATTTCGTCTCTGCCGACAACTGGCCCGCCCTGTTGCCGCGTGATATTGACGTGCTCGTCGATGCCTGCGATCAGGTGCAAGCCAAGACGGCGATGGCGCACTGGGCACTGCAGGCACGCGTGCCTTTCGTCAGCGTAGGCGCAGCCGGTGGCAAGCAGTTGTCGCAGGCGGTTGAAGTGGACGATCTCGCGCAGGTCACGCACGACCCTTTGCTTGCGTCGCTGCGTCAGCGCTTGCGCAAGCAGCATGGTGCTGCACGCACCGGCGCCATGGGCGTGCGCTGCGTGTTCTCGCGCGAGCCGGTGTCGCCACCGGTTGATGCATCCGAGGGCGATGGCAGCCTCAATTGCCACGGGTATGGGTCGAGTGTTGTTGTCACTGCAACGTTCGGTTTCGTTGCAGCCGGCGAAGCGCTACAATGCGTGCTTCGCCGATTTGTTTGAAGCGACCTTTCGAAGCCAGCTATAATCGTGGGCTTTACGGGTTGTTAGCTCAGTCGGTAGAGCAGCGGACTTTTAATCCGTTGGTCGTGGGTTCGAATCCCGCACAACCCACCAGTTTTTCTAGAACGCTTTCACCAGCGTTTTAAAAGTGGGGCTCTTAGCTCAGTTGGTAGAGCAGCGGACTCTTAATCCGTTGGTCGACAGTTCGAATCTGTCAGGGCCCACCAAATACTTAAGAAAAATCAACGGCCTGCATGATTTTCAGATCATGCGGGCCGTTGGTCCGTCTGGGGCTGTGACGGATTTGTGCCGCGATTTGCGAGTCGATCAGCCCACGGTGCAAGATGATCGGCCGCGAGATGTGCATAGCGCTGCACCATCGAGTAGCTTGCCCAGCCCCCGAGCTCCTGCAAGACGTTCAAGGGAGTCCCGCCCTGAATGTGCCAGCTCGCCCATGTGTGCCGCAGGTCGTGCCAGCGAAAGTTCTCGATGCCCGCGCGGCTCAGGGCCTTGTACCAGGCAGCTGTACTCACCTGTTCGACGGGCTTGCCCTTGAAGGTGAACACGACCTCGCGATGCTTGCCGATCTGCTTCTGCAGAACTGCCACGGCTTCGCTGTTGAGTGGCACCGGAATCGCCCTTCTCGACTTTGCCTCGTCTGGATGCACCCACGCCATGCGCCGATCAAGATCAACTGCTGACCAGCGCAACCCGGTGACGTTGGCGACCCTCAACCCCGTAGCAAGACTGAACGCCGCCATGTCGCGCAGGTGCTGCGGCAATTCCGCGAGCAATCGATCGGCTTGGAGGTGTGTCAGATAGCGGATGCGGCGGGTCGGCTCCTTGAGCATTCGCACCGTCGGTGCACGATCCAACCACTGCCACTCCCGCACACACTTTCGAAGAATCGATCGCACGAGCGCAAGCGTCCTGTTGACCGTGGCGTTGCTGCAGTGGTCATCGAGCTTGGCCTGTGAGATGCGTTCAATCATGTCGCGGTTGATCGTGTCAAGTTCCTTGCCGCCCAGATGCTGGTCCAGCCATCACAGCTTCGCTTTGTCCTCTTCAGCTGTGGCCTTGTGCGACTGCTCCTTGCACCAGCGCACGACTGCATCGTTCCAGCTCCTCCTCGGCGCTTCATCGAGCTTCTGCTGTCGCCACGCCTCGGCCATCAGCCGGTCGTGAAACTCCGTCGCATCGGCCTTGCTTTCAGTTTCAGCACTTCGTCGTACTCGCTCGCCTGATGGTGTCGTGAAATCGATCCACCAGATCGAGCCTCGTTTGCGGATACCCATGGTGTCCTTCCTTTCTCGGAGGTCACCCGCAACGCTTGCCGATCAGCAGCGTACTTGCCCCTGAGGAATGCAGCAAGATCGTCGTCGATGAAGACCCATCGCCGCCCCGGTTTTGATGCGGGGATCAGCCCGCGTTTTGCCCCGGCATCGCACCTCTTCCGGGTGCATCTTCAGAAAGGCGGCGGCCTCAACAAGCGTGAGCGTGTTCATCGGTTGCCGAGTACTAGAGAGCGGGGGGCTACCACCACTAAGAAGGGGCTGTTGGGCGAGGACCTGCGGCGTGCGCGCTGCTCAGCAGCTGTGCTGACTGCTGCGGAGGCGACCGTCGCGGCCTGTTCCATGGCACAAGCCTAGTTGAACGAGGACGCATCTCTGCCGATGATTCCGGGCGAAAAATCATCGAAACGTAGTCATGGACCAGGGCTGACAGTAAGTTCGTCGCCCGTACCTGCTGCGCGCCGTGCTTGATCGGCACGGAGGCCTATTTCATGGGACCTATCCGTCCGTTCGTATCAGGCTGATGGTGGAACCGCATCCACTGGCCAACGAACTGATGAGCAGCGGTCAAACGCGGTGAAGCATGCTACTTTCTCCCGAGTCCGAGTTTCTCCATGGCGTCGTGCGCCTCGATCAGCATGGCTGACACTTCGGCAACGGTCACACGCAGATTCGTGGCGCGAGTGCGCATGTGCTCATAGGCCTCTGGCTCCGTCAAATGCTGGCTGTCCATCAGCAGGCGAACAGCCTTCTCGATCTGCCGGCGAGATCTGATCGTGGCCTCGAGTTTTTCGATCTTGCCCTGCATCCGCTCTTGGAAGCTTCTCGACGATCTCGCAAGCACGAGCGTGCTCAGGATCCCGGAGGATCTGAATGGACTTGCCCCTGAAAGACGTACTCCAAAGCTGAAGCAGAAAATGCATTCATGGAGAGCGAGAGATGAGCAGACGAGACGAAGCAAAGCACCGAGCGCGATACACGCTGGAGTTCAAGCTGGAGG